>JAEEGG010022622.1_pt1 | contig 12356 bp, 9 predicted proteins | sample 9134161 | NCBI WGS metagenome assembly JAEEGG01 (sample SAMN16246543, study PRJNA631951) | gut metagenome | biome: gut microbiome; feature: rumen; material: CR-attached | host: Bos | place: Iran: Karaj | collected 2018-10
CATTTCTGCGTCAGGTTCTTCCTCCAGCATTGCCAGGGAATCCTCAATATCCTGCTTACACTTTTTATATTCCTTATATGCATTTACGATGGGAGTCAAGTCGCTCTGCTCCTTCATCAGCATGCGAAATCTCTCCGGATTACTCGTCACGTTCGGCTCACTGAGCTCGCCCATGATCTCTTCAAAACGAATCAATAAATCCTCTAATTTATCAAACATAGTTCTCACCTTTTCCTATCTTATCAAACACTTATCATGTTGTCTCATCGCCAAAACTTCTTGTCAGGGGCATCTTCCCTTTCCTTTTCGGCATCAGCACCGCATCATTGCACCATGCGTTGCAACGCTACAATCCGTCCTTAGGGCAATAGGTTCCGCAGACCACGCGATCCAATCCCGCGTAATCCTTGACAACATGCACTTCCTGAAATCCGGCCTCACGCATCAATTTGCTTACGGCTTCTCCCTGATCATACCCGATTTCGAAGAAAATCCGTGCACCTCCATGAAGATAGGGCGGACATTCCTTGAGGATTCTACGATAAAAATGCAGACCATCCTCCCTGCCATCTAAGGCCATCCTTGGCTCATGGTCTCGCACCTCCGGCATCAATCCGTCCACAATTTTGCTGGGAATATATGGCGGATTCGACGTCAATATGTCAAACCGTCCTTCCACCTTTTCAAAAAGGTCGCCCTCAATAAAACTACAATCCTCCTCGGGGATCAATCTCTTTGCATTTTCCTTCGCAACCAAAAGTGCCGCGCCGGAAAGATCAACGCCAACGCCATGGCATTCATTGGAATAGTTCAAAAGACTGATCAAAATACAGCCGCTCCCCGTACAGAGATCCAAAATGGAACAGCCGCCATGCAGATCACGCAGTACCTCCTCGACAAGAATCTCCGTATCCTGCCTCGGAATCAACACGTTTTCATTCACGGCGAACCTCAGGCCCATGAAATCCTGCTCTCCCGTGAGCTGTTGGAGCGGAATTCTTTGGCTGCGCTTTGCAAGCAACTCACGATAAAGAGCCTCCTTGTCAGGAAGCGCCTCCCGATCTCCGTGGGCAAGCAAGGTGCTCCTGTCAATTTCACAGGCATATTCCAAAAGGAGCCGTGCGTCCAAGTCACTCTCTGGCACGCAGGCTTCCCGTAATGTTGTTTGTCCAATGGAAAGTAATTGCTGATATGTCATTCGTCTTCCTCATCCCAAGTATATCCAAAGGTCTCCGAAAGATACTCGCGCCAGTCAAACACGGCATTCACGGAAGCGATGGCAACCTCAACCATCTCCTCATCGGGCTCCTTCGTCGTAATCTTCTGGAACAAAAAGCCGGGCGCAGAAAGTAAATTCACAAAAAAGTTGTCGTGTTTTCCTGCCAGGCGAATCAATTCATAAGAAATTCCCGCAACAACTGGCATGAGCAAAATGCGGAAGCATACCCTCTGCCAAACACTGTCCACGTGAATAAAGAAAAACAGGACAATGCTCACGATCAAGACAAAGAAAATAAAGCTCGTTCCGCAGCGCTTATGGAACCTCGAGGATTTCATCACGTTTTCCACGGTCAATTCCCTGCCACGCTCAATACAATTGATGCATTTATGCTCTGCGCCATGATACTGGTATAAGCGGCGAATGTCACTCAAAACACCGATTCCCGCTGCATACAGAAGGAAAAGGGCAATGCGGATCACGCCCTCAATAATGAGAAGCAGTGAATGATTCCTAATAAAGCCCTCAAAATAGCGAGAAGCAAAATATGGAAGTACGACAAAGATGCCAATGGCAAGCGCAATGGAAATGATCGTTACGATCACGGACAACACCTTCTCCCCATTGCCACCGGAAACCTTGTCTAACGCCTTGTCAACAGCCGTATTCTCCTCATCCTCCTCATAAAAGGAGGCGGAATAATTCAGCGCCTTCGTTCCAAGAACCAGAGAATTCACAAAATTGAAGACTCCGCGAATAAAAGGCAACTCAAGGATCTTACTGCCGTGCAGCATGCCCTGAAAATTCTCAACCTCAACGGCGATCTCACCGCTAGGCTTACGAACGGCCACGGCATACTTCTCTTTATTTTTCATCATGACTCCCTCAAGAACGGCCTGACCGCCAATACCGGAGTAATGCTTTTTAATCTTTTTTGACATATAAAAACCTCATTTTCATTGTCAATCGCGCTGCTCCGCCGCGCTTTTTGACTCATTCCATAAACATGCGCGATAAATACGGATTGCTTCGCTTCTTCGAAGCTCCCGCAATCCTACGGGCATTCGTCAATCGCGCTGCTTCGCATCGCTTTTTGACTCATTCCATAAACATGCGCGATAAATACGGATTGCTCCGCTTCTTCGAAGCTCTCGCAATCCTACGGGCATTCGTCAATCGCGCTGCTTCGCCGCGCTTTTTGACTCATTCCCGTTAAACTGCCAAATGAGCAAGGTTCGTGCAAGCAAGCTTGCACGAACCTTGCTCGCTTGGCAGTATTTATCGCTAAAAAGAAACCCGGAAAACCGTTACACAGTTTTCCGGGCTTGGCTGCATTATTTAACGCCGTACTTTCTATTGAACTTATCAATACGTCCATCAGTTCTTGCAGTCTTCTGCTGACCCGTGTAGAATGAGTGGCACTTGGAGCAAACCTCCACGTGGATCTCCTTCTTGGTGGATCCGGTAACGAACGTGTTACCACAGTTACAGGTAACGGTTGCCTGGTAGTATGCGGGATGGATTCCTTCTTTCATCTCTATCACCTCTCTATTAAAATAGTTATTATCCTTTCATCATCCGCACTGCTTATGGAACCACAAACAGCTTTATGATTGTAACACAGGATTTCTATTCTTGCAATAGGAAAATGAAAATTTCTTTAAATAAATTTGTTCTTCTTCACCATCTGCACAAATTCAGAATTGTTTCTAGTTCTGGCAAACATATCGAGAATACGGTCCGTCGCCTCATCAGGCTTAAGGCCGTTCAAGGCTTTTCTCATAATGTTAATTGCCTCCAGCTCCTCGGAGGTCAAGAGCAAATCCTCCCTTCTGGTACCTGACTTTGCAAGATCGATGGCGGGGAAAATACGCTTTTCGGAAAGCTTTCTGTCCAGTACCATTTCCATGTTACCAGTTCCCTTAAACTCCTCGTATACCACGTCATCCATCTTACTTCCGGTATCTACAAGAGCAGTTGCAAGGATTGTCAGGCTTCCGCCCCCTCTCATGTTTCTCGCTGCGCCAAAGAAACGCTTAGGCATGTGAAGTGCAGAAGGATCCAGACCACCTGAGAGGGTTCTTCCACTGGGGGGAACCACCTGATTATAGGCTCTGGTCAGACGCGTAATGCTGTCGAGCAGGATCACCACGTCCTCCTTATGCTCTACGAGACGCTTTGCGCGCTCGATCGCCATCTCGGAGACTCTCTTATGATGCTCAGGTAGCTCATCAAAGGTCGAATAAATGACCTCAACGTTCTCACCGATGATGGCTTCGCGGATGTCCGTTACTTCCTCGGGACGCTCGTCAATGAGCAGAATGATCATATAGGTCTTCGGATTATTACGAAGAATGGACTTTGCCACTTCCTTTAAGAGCGTCGTCTTACCTGCCTTCGGGGGAGATACGATCATACCTCTCTGCCCCTTACCAACGGGGCTCACCAGATCCATCACCCTCATGGCAACGCTACATCCCGGCGTCTCCAGCTTAATGCGCTTGTCAGGGAAAATAGGCGTCATGTCGCTAAAGTCCATGCGCTTTGCAGATTCCTCGGGCGTATAGCCATTGATGGTACGCACGTACAAGAGAGCGCTGAACTTCTCCTGCTGCGTCTTAATTCTCTTATTTCCTCTAAGAATATCTCCCGTCTTCAGGCCAAACCTGCGAATCTGGCTTGGTGCAACATAAACGTCATTCTCCCCGGGGAGATAATTATCGCCACGAATAAAGCCATAGCCGTCAGGCATAACCTCTAAGATACCAACGGCCTCAATACCACTGTCAAGCTCTGCCGGGAACTGCGTGGCATCGTAAACCTCTGTCTGGCGATTGCCCTTTCCGGCATCCGCCGCGGCCTGAGCTGCGGGAGTTGCCTGTTGCACGGGCTGAGCAGGCGCCTGTACCTGCTGTGCAGGCTGCGTCTGCGTCGTCGCCTGCTGCCGTTCTGCCGGCTGCGCCTTAGTCGTTTCTTCCTGTCTTGGCATGGAGCGAAGAATCCTCTGCTTTGCAGCAGAATCCGGTTTCGCACTATTCTCCCGCTTCGCAGGTGCTTCCGTTTTCGCCTCGGCTGCCTGCTTTTCCTGTTCAGCCTCCTTTGCGGCCGCTGACTGTGCCTTCTTCTCCTCGATCTGCTTAAGTCTCTCGTCTTCTTCCAGCATGGCTTCGACAACCTCCGATTTCTTCATTGCGGAAGTTCCCTTCAATCCTCTTGCCTTTGCGAGATCCCTAAGTACGGCCAACGGAAGTGATTCGTATTTTTCTTTCATGAAATCCTCCTAAAATTACATTGTCCCCAATGCATAATAACAAATTTCCACCACGCTCTGCATATGCCATGGCGAAAAACTATACTATTATTTCACGGGGGTAAAAAAAGATAGGTTCGACGTGCATCCTTAGGCTTCATTGTAATATAAAACAACAAAAATGAAAAGCCCTAAAATAAAAAAATTTTTACTTTTTCGATGCGCTCTTGAAATTTAAGTAACCTTAAGCTATACTGTAAGAAATCTGGCATCGGATAACCGCTGAGATAGATGAAAGAAAGGGAAAACTCATGACAACGAATGAAAAAGCTTTAATGATGCATGAACAATGGAAGGGAAAGATCGAGACCGTCTCCAAGGCTCCCGTAAAATCGAGGGAGGATCTGGCAATTGCTTACACTCCCGGCGTAGCTGAGCCCTGCAAGGTGATCGCGAAGGATCCTGAGGCAGCTTATAAGTATACCATGAAATCAAATACGATCGCCGTAGTCTCCGACGGAAGTGCCGTATTGGGACTTGGCAACATCGGACCCTACGCAGCAATGCCCGTCATGGAGGGCAAGGCCGTTCTGTTTAAGGAATTTGGCGGTGTTAATGCCGTTCCCATCTGCCTGAATACGCAGGATACCGAGGAAATCATCAAAGCCGTTACCTGGCTTGCACCCAGCTATGGCGGAATCAATCTGGAGGACATCAGTGCTCCCAGATGTTTTGAAATTGAAGAGAGACTGAAGGCTACCTTGAACATCCCCGTGTTCCATGACGATCAGCATGGTACCGCAATCGTTGTTCTTGCAGGAATCATCAATTCCTTAAAGGTTGTCGGCAAGAAGAAGGAAGACTGCCGCGTGGTTGTAAATGGTGCAGGAAGCGCAGGCGTTGCCATTTCCAAGCTTCTGCTCTCTTATGGCTTCCCGAACGTCACCATGTGCGATACCGTTGGCATCATTTCCAAGAACAGAACCGGACTCAACTGGATGAAGCAGCAGATGGCCGAGGTAACGAACCTTGAGGGCAAGGATGGCACTCTGGCAGATGCCATGAAGGGTGCTGACATCTTTGTTGGCGTTTCCGCTCCTGGCGTGGTAACTGCTGAAATGGTTCAGAGCATGAATCGTGACGCCATTATCTTCGCCCTGTCCAATCCCGTTCCTGAGATTATGCCTGACATTGCAAAGGCAGCAGGCGCAAAGGTAGTAGGAACCGGAAGAAGCGACTTCCCAAATCAGGTAAACAACGTTGTTGCATTCCCTGGCATCTTCAAGGGTGCATTGGAAGGCCGTGCTCCTCAGATCACTGAGGAAATGAAGCTGGCTGCAGCACTTGCCATCGCAAGCCTTGTTCCCGAGGACGAGCTCTCCGAGGACAACGTAATGCCTGAAGCCTTCAATCCCAAGGTTGCAGACCTTGTAGCAGAGGCAGTAAAGAGCCACATTCATAGATAAGTTTTGAAGGAAGCAGAAGGAGAACCCATGACGGACTGGCACGGAAAGCCCTACTACTCTCTTGATGCATATTGTAAAAACACCTATCAACATAAGCTTTATAAGATAGCCCTGAATGCCCATCTGACCTGCCCCAATCGGGACGGAACCCTGGGCCTTCGGGGCTGTATCTTCTGTAGCGCAGGCGGAAGCGGCGAATTCGCAGCAAGCCTTCCCGAGGGCCCCTCATTCTCAGAATGTCCTTCGTCTTCTGACAGCCATGCGGCCTTGGACATTGACCGCCAGTTGCAGGAAGTGCTTGCCCTCTTTGGAGGCAAAAAGACCGGTGAGGAATACATTGCCTATTTTCAGGCCTTTACCAACACCTATGGTCCCCTCCCCTATCTGGAGACCATTTACCGCAGTGCGCTCTCACATCCAAAGGTGCGCGGCATTTCCATTGCAACGCGGCCAGACTGCGTAGGAGAACCGGTCGTCCAACTACTAAAAGGCTTGCAGCAGGAATTCCCTGACAAATTTATCTGGATTGAGCTTGGACTACAATCCATTCACGAGAAAACGGCGACTTACATTCGCCGCGGCTATCCCTTAAAAACCTTTGCGGATGCCTATGCAAGGCTCTCCGCTGCCGGATTTCCCGTGATCATTCACCTGATTCTCGGCCTTCCCAAGGAAAGCCAGGAGGAAATGCTACAAAGCGTGGAATGGGTCAGCCGCCTCCATCCCTTTGGCATAAAGCTCCAGCTCCTTCACGTCCTGCGCGGCACGGATCTCGAGACCGAATATCTTGCCGGGAAATTTGAGACATTGACAAAGGAAGCCTACCTCTCCCTCTTATCAGAATGCATTGCCCGCTTAGATCCCGAGATTGTCATTCACAGGGTCACGGGAGACGGCAAGGGAACGGATCTCATTGCTCCTGACTGGAGCAAAAATAAAAAAGACGTACTTAACAGCTTACACCACTTACTCAAGGAAAAAAACATACGGCAGGGTTGCCATTGCGAGGACAAACCATGATACAGGATCCCTTGACGCTCTATAAACTGATTGTATTATATATGCTGGATCGGGTCAGCTTTCCCATGACGGGCGCGCAGATCAGCGACTTTATGTTGGAAAAGGAATATACGAACTTTTTGACTTTGCAGCAGGTGTTCAATGAACTGACGGAGGCCGGCATGATCTCCGCTCAGTCCATCCGCAACAGAACCCATCTTTCCATTACCACGGAAGGAAAAGAGACCCTGCATTTTTTTGAAAACCGCATCGGCGACGCGATCAAATCAGACATCGAAACCTATTTTCAGGAAAATGAATTTGACCTTCGAAATGAAGTGTCCGTATTAGCAGATTATTACAAGGCTACCAGCGGCGAATACGAGACCCGCCTTGTTGCAAAGGATCGCGGCATCTCCCTCATCGACCTGACGCTCTCCGTTCCGACAAAGGAGCTTGCGGAAAACATCTGCGACAACTGGCAGAAAAAAAATCAAGAGATTTATCAATACATTACGAAGGCATTATTTTAATTAACCCTATGCCTTGATGATCTGTTCGGGCGTTGGTTCTCCCACGTCTTTATATTTTTTCGAGAAATAAGGTTTGGAATCGCTGATTTCGATAAAACACGTCTTCTCCATGTCATAGTCCCAGTGTTTCACTTTGAAGCCTTGATTCATCAGCTTCACGTATTCTTCGACTTCCTCCTCCCAGAGTTTCTTTGGAAGACCATTCTTTACCAGACGCAGATACTCCTCAAAGTTCACAAGCCTCGTATCTTCAATGGTATTATAAACATAATTTTCCCTCTCAACGTACATCCAATCGTCGTCTTCCACGTGATCCATCGAATATCTCCACTTTGGAGTATTTTCTTCTCGTGTATTCGCCTCTACGGCGTAGCTGATTTCCTGACAGCATTCCTTGTATGCCCAAAGAAGTAAATCTTCCTCGTCCTTTGCCTCATATTCTTCATAAAAAATCGCGCGATCCCCATTACAGAAGATCTTCAAACCATCACGATAGTAATCGGGAAAGCTTGTGACCCTATCGATGGTGCGATCCGAGACCTCCTTGGGCAGATGCTCCCTGATCCACTTTTTATCCACCTTTAATCTTTTCATCTTATAGCATTCCTGTCCAACTCTCTGCTCCTTCATGAATGATCACTCCTTTCTGTTTCTTGTGTATATCTTATTATCAATTTGATTATATGTCAAGTACTTTTTTCTAATTTTCGTAATATTGGGTTATTTAAACGGAAAACGGCGGCGAAAGATCCTAAGATCGTTCACCGCCGTTTAACTCCTTAAAGCACTTAGCATTTACCTTATAGAGGTTTTTGAAAACACGATAGTTGCGTTCATATATCTCCTTATTCTCAAGGTTAGGAATATAGGCATGATTCGCTTTTACAAGCTGGCGTGAAAGCTCCAGCACGTCTCCCCCTCTAATGCCTGCCGCAACGACAAGCGCCGCGCCGAATGCTCCAACCTCCTGAGCATGGTTTATGGTCTCTATCGTCCGTCCGGTAATATCTGCAAGCATCTGGCACGTAACAGGCGACAATGCCCCTCCGCCAACAAATCTGATGGGATCGGAGGTTTTCACCTTTCTCGTCTCACATTCCAGCAGCCATCTCAGATGGTAGCAGATTCCTTCCAAAACAGCGCGTATCATATCCCTCTTACCATTTTCAACCCTTATGTTGAAGAACATTCCTGCAGCGTTGGAGTCTTCAAAGGGACAACGATTTCCATGAATCCACGGCGTAAAAATTACGCCGTTCGCTCCGGGAGGAACTTTCCTGACCTCTTCTGAAAGATAATCATAAAGGCTTAGATATTTACTCTCCACGTCTGTGATTTTCTTATTATCTAGATAAACTCCGATCTCATCCAATGCAAGATGATCCATGACCCACTCGAAGCACTTCCCGGCCGTTTCCAGTTCCGCATAATAATTAAAGTACCCGTGTTTTGCTGACAAAACGCCGGTGATCATCGCTTTGACGTCAACCGTCTGATAATCCAGAAATGTTGATACCCATCCTGACGTTCCGACATATATATGCGTATCTCCCGGTCTTGTACATCCGGCACCGATATTCACAAAGGTTGTATCTCCGCCTCCTCCAAATACCGGGGTTCCCTTTACAAGCCCAAGATCATTCGCTGCTTTCTCAGTCAAGCCACCAACCAGATCCGTACAGTCTATAATATCCGGCATATGCTTAGGGTCTATCCCGTACATTTTCAGGAGCCCCTTGTTCCAACCTTCCTTTCCTTTGCGGGTATCATAAAGGAAGGTAGCAAATGCGGAATCTGCAGTTCTTATAATTCTTCCCGTGCAACGTGCCACAAGGTAATCTCCAACGTCCAGCCATTTATATGTTTTTCTAAATACTTCCGGCTCATTGTTTTCTACCCATTTATATTTCCATACCGGATCCTTGGCACTGGTTGAACCGGCATAATTAACGATCAGATTCCTCGCAAGCTTATACAGACTGCACCCGGAAACCTTGATTATTCCACTACCCATGCATTCCTTATATTCTTTAACGCCCTTTTGATCCAGATAGTTCATTGGAGGCCTGACGGCATTCGCATCCTCATCCACAAGAACGGTTCCCTGCATCTGTGAGCAAAATGCAATTCCTTTGATTTCTTCAGGCGTAACCTCCGAATTTTCAAACAGGGCTCTTGTAGTGGAGCATATTGCTTCCCACCACTCTTCCGTATCCTGCTGCGCACCACCATTTTCAGAAATATAAATGCCGTAAGCAGCCGTAGAGCTTGCCACAAGACATATTTTTGTCTCGATGCTAAACAGGCAGGTTTTTACGCTGCTGGTTCCGAAATCATAAATGATAACATACATTTATCAGTCCTCTTTTAAGTGAACGTTCCACCCTGTATCAATCTTCTTTTTCATAAATCTCATAAATCATTTGACAGATGCCAACTTAGATTAACAGCTTGCCTGCTGTTTCGCAGACTAATTCTCCAAACCTACGTATGGTATCTTTTTCATATCTGCTGGCGGCGTAATCAAGATAAAGAAGATAACCCTCCTCGCTATTTATAATTTCCACGTCCAGAGAATTCTGAGCCGCTGCGTACTCGTTTGTAAGCTTTATTTCCTCCAACCTGACTTCCGTTTCGAAATCAAGCTTGTACATATCTCCCTGAAAAAGTACGCAAATACAGTCATCCTCCACCGGCTTTGAAAAAGCTGACCTTACGTAACTAAAGCTGCTGTACTCTATACCTTTCTCTATCTGATCTTTGACATCCCTAAATATTTCCACAATTGGTCTGTCTTTCTTTATATCCAGTGCCGCAGGCAGAATATGATAAAGCGCTCCAATACTGTTTTGGGACTGAAGATTATTTCTGCCGTTAAATGCCCACGTTACCATCACCTTTTCAAAACCCGTAAAAACAGAAAGTGCCATCAGCACAGCCGTGATAAAGAATCCATTTCTGCCAAGGCCTGTCCTCGCCTGAAATTCCGTAAACTGCTTTTCAGAAAATGCCAATGGAAGAGTTACCGAATCTGACTTATTATCTTTACTTTTGTGATCATAAGGCAGGTTTTTCATAAAGTCATCACACGGATAACGGCTGGTAAAATACTTTTCCGCAGCCTGATATACGCTTGATGCTTTCTCCTTTTCTCTTTGGGAAAGAATATAGTAATAATAGTCTGTGGAAAGTTTCTTTCCCTTCAAAGCTTCATACAATTCCCTTGCAGAAATCTGTACTGAAAATCCATCAAAAATAATATGATGCACGTCAAAAAAGAAGTATGTTTCCTGTTCTACTGAGAATACCCTGCATCTAAAAAGAGGGCTATTCATAAGATTATAGGGCCTTACCAGCGCTTTTTTTATTTCTTCAAAATCCTTTTTCGAAATATTCTCAACTACCATCTCCGGCATATCATCAACTACGTAATGCTGAAGCACCTCACCATTTTCATTCTCCTGAAGTTCAGTTAAAATAGCCGGATGATTTCCGATAACATGGCTCAAGGCGCCTATAAGCTCCTCTGCCGAAGCGCCGGTTACCCGAACCAACATAAACAAATTATACATAGTGGAGTTTGGCGTATGTCTTTGATAAGATAATATATATTTCTGCTCCGGACTTAAAGGATGAGGCCGCCTCATGCTGCTAAGATTTATTTCATCTATGGAACTTTGGACTGTAGCACTTTTTGTATGATATATTTTGGCAATCTTTTGCGGAGTCCTGCCTCTGTAAACGTCCTCTATCGCAAGCCCGGGAAGTTCCGTCTCCGTAAGTAGCATCATGGACAAAAGCGAATCCCCTCCCACTAGATAGAAGTCGTCACAGGCGCTGAACCGTTCTACCCCAAGTACCTTTGCCATGGCACTGCATAAAACCCTCTCGGTATCATTTTGGGGAGCTAAATAGGCAGCGCGATAAGCCACGGAATCCGCCGGCGGAAGGTTGTTTTTATCCAGTTTTCCGTTTTTATTTCTTGGAATGTCCTTTATTTTTATATAATAAGTCGGGATCATGTAAGCAGGCAAAATGGTGCTTAATTTATCCCTGAGTGTTCCTGTGTCTATATCCCTGTCTTCCGTGAAGTAAGCGCACAGATATGATCTTGTTTCGTCTACGAAACCTTTGACCGCAGTCCATTTAAGGCCTGTAACTTTTTTTATGGCAGCCTCCACCTCTGCCGGCTCCACTCTGTTACCATTGATCTTAATCGTATCGGATATTCTTCCGATAAGCTGATATTCACCGTTATCCAGCCTTCTTGCCAGATCTCCGCTGTGAAATATTCTGCCGTCAAAGGACGAATTGTCAACTGTTTTGCCGCCTATATATCCTCTGGTATAAGGCACGTCGTAGCAGATTTCCCCCACCTTGCCGTTTTCTACCTCTTTACCGTTTTCATCGAGAATATAAATATTTACGTCATACTGTGGAGTGCCTACCGATGCTATTTCGTTTGGTTCATCCAGCCTGGCTACGCTGACTATGGTGCCCGATTCGGAGCTACAATAAATATTCCATACAGTCATTTCCTCCTTTGGCCTCCAGATACCATTAGCAGGCTCTGAGGATATAAATACTTTTTTCAGATAAGGCCCAAAATCCGTAATCATTCTGAAAAGAGATGCCGTAAAAAACGTAACGGTGGCTTTATTGACAATAAAATAAGTTTCCAGAGTCTGCAAATTCTGAATGGTCACGTAGGGAACTATAAGCAGCATAGTTCCCTCATAAAAACTGTATATGATACTCATTACGGACGCCACAAAATTAAGGGGTGAAATGAGCGCAAAAATATCTTCCTCCACGAACATGGGTTTATTTCCGAAGTGGCATGACGCATATAAAAGCGGGATACCGCCGTACTCGTGAAGAACCCCCTT
>JAEEGG010022625.1_pt1 | contig 12355 bp, 14 predicted proteins | sample 9134161 | NCBI WGS metagenome assembly JAEEGG01 (sample SAMN16246543, study PRJNA631951) | gut metagenome | biome: gut microbiome; feature: rumen; material: CR-attached | host: Bos | place: Iran: Karaj | collected 2018-10
TCCATCTGGGTCATGAAGGAGATAGAGACCTTCCTTAAGTATCACACCAGGAAGGAAATATTTACCGTGCTTGTGGACGGCGAGCCTGAGGATGTGATCCCCGATATCCTGCGCCGCGATACCGTTACAAGGAAGTTCGCGGGAGGAATAGAGGAGACAAGGGAAGAGATCATAGAGCCCCTCAGCTGTGACTACCGTATAGGGATCAAGAAGGCCCGTAAGACCGAGCTTCCCCGACTTGCGGCATCCATGCTGGGAGTTGCTTACGATGAGCTGATCCAGAGGAGAAAACAGTACATAAGAAGAAGGATAGCGGTCATTGCCTCGGCGGGTGCGGTCCTTGCATCCTGTGCCATCGGATATCTGATCTGGAGTATGTTCCAAATCCAGAAGAACTATGATCTTGCGATGTTCAACTATCAACTCGCTCAGGAAAACTATGACATGGCTCAGGCCAATTATCTTACTGCCGAGCAGAATTATCAGGAGTCATTGAAGAATCAGTCAAGATATCTGGCATCCGAATCCAGAGAATTGCTGGCCGCACATGACAGACTCGGAGCTGTTCAACTGGCTCTTGCGGCGCTTCCTTCTGAAGGAAATGACAGACCTGTCACAAGCGAGGCTGAATTTGCGTTGGCGGAGGCACTCGGTGCATATACTACCCCCGGCCTTTTGGAGACAGGTCCTGTATGGAAGTACGGAACAGGATATAACATACGTAAATTCCGTGTGGATCCGGATAACTGCAGGATCGCCATTCATGATAATCAGCGGAATCTGATCATCTGGAGTACTGTTGATCACAGTCAGATCGCATCCTTCAAGGAGGATGGACATAATCTTAATGATTTCATTTTCGGAGAGAACGGAAAGCTGTTTCTGTGTTATTCCGATGAGCTGAGAGCCTATGATAATGATCTTGAGACGATCCTCTGGAGCCTTCCGCTGAGCGGCAAGCAGTCCAGTTACAATGCCGATAATATGATGAGAGCACTGTTTGATACATCCGACCTTCTGTATGCTTCATCGGATGTGGTAATGCTGATCGACCTTGAAACGGGAAAGGTTAATGAAGAGCATATTGTAGAGGATGAGCTGGTTTTGCCGGATGGCAGCAAGCCGGGTGATATTACGATCATGGAGTCAAGGATATCATATGACGGTTCCATGGTTGCCATCGAGTGTCTCCTTGATTACACGGACAGAGCTATATATATATATGACAGGAATGATGGTGTATGGACATTTATGGGGGATGGCTTTAAGTCAGTGTCGGACTTTAAATTTTCCGAGGATATGGAAAAGCTCATAGTTACCTATGAAAGAGATAATTTCTTTTCCAGTTACGCGATCAGTAATTTTCAGGTGCTTTCTGAATCCGTCAGGAGTAATACCGCATACGATGTTCATACCGGCGAGGTTGTCTGGAATGTTGATGTGCCTCATACGCTTGTCGGTTATGGAACGGATATACAATTTGTTAATTATGGTACCGGTGATGATGCTGTAAGAGTAGCAGCCATACTGTTTTCCAATAAGTGCCTGATCGTGGATCCGGAGACCGGTGAAGTGCTGGAAATTAAGGAAATGGTATCTGAGTATATCGATTCCTATATTCCGTCAGCAGAAAACAGTCTTGTCATAATTCTCAGAAACGGACTGTATCTGAATATGGATCTCAAAGAACCCGGGTCTGCCATGACTGCCAGGGGTTATTTCGCAGACGATGTGGGCGATACTCTTGTGTACTGGATGGAGGGTGAGGGAAACCGCTTCCTTATTGAGTATTATGGTTCCGGATACATAACGGAATATTCCACCAAGTTTAGCGACAGGGATTATGTACCGGTTCCGGAAAGTGGAACAGAATCCCTGGAAAAATATATTGCCACGGATGACCATCTTTTCGTACTTGCCGATGATATGACCATGTACTGCTATGATACCGTGAATTGCAGGATGGAATGGAGTGTGAAGGTGCCGGGTGACGCTGCTTACAATGTACAATTTATATGTAATGATGAGGAGGGTAATGCTTATTTTCAGAATATAAATGAAGTTTCCCCAAGCGAGCCCAGGGGAGCTAAGATTTATAAGGTGAGCCTTGAGAGCGGTGAGATCTCATGTGTACTTGTTGTTGACACTTTTGATCTGTCGACCGATAGTCAGGCCGGAAAGATCTATTATCCGTTTTATGACTATGCTACCGCAAATGCTTATATCGGCGTTATAGATCTTGCCACCGGTGATGCCGGGAAGATCGATCTTGTCGGGGATGTGCCTAATGATCTCAGACTTTACGATATATATGTATCTCCTGACGGCAAGTATGCGATACTTCCCAAAACAGGTAGTGGAACTCCCGCCATTTATGGTGCGGATCTTGAGACCGGTGTGACCAATAAATTTGAAGGTGAGGAGGATAGCTTTGCGGCGTGGAGCCCGGATTCCTCAAAATATGTGATCTCCACCATATACGAAGCTGTTGTGTATAACATAAATGGCGGAGAGATCTTCAGAGTGGCTACATCAGAATCCGGGATACTGGATGTGTACCTTTGCGAGATGGGACTTATAGTGGTACAGGGCAATGGGATAGCATCTCTGTATGATTATGAAGGGGAACTGATAACTGTGCTCGATGTGCTTATGGGAGACAGTGTTTCACAATATTCCAATCACCTGAATGTGGATTTTGGTGTCACGGGGGATACCATGATACTGTATATCGATGGAACATCGGTAGTTGTCGACATGAAAGACTTCAAGGCAAAGGCTCGTATGGAGGGGCTGTTATCGTATGATCCGGATTCCGGAAACTGTTATTTGGCAGTCCCCTTTCCAAGTGATACGATCGGCTCGTTCGGTTACTTCCATATCAAGAGTGTTGATGACCTTATAGCAGAAGGAAATGAGTTTGTGGGCAGCGAAGTTATGAGCTTTGAGATGAAGAGAAAATACGGAATAGAATGAGATGCAGTAAATAGAATAATGCCCGGTGCCACGGCACCGGGCATTTATTTTCTCATGTTATGACTGTGTGACAGGCGGAGTCGGATCGGAAGGTGTTACCGGTTTGTAGGAATCGGGGAATATGTCCTTGCCGATGATGTAGATATCTTCGGGATCGGACAGCTTGTATCCGATATAGTCTCCCGGCATTCCCTTGATGTATTCGTTCTTATGCCACTTGGTGAATACCTTGGCTTCCTTCTTGAGCTTTTTGGCCATGATATGGTTGCTTCCCGTGGAAATGCACATATGCGCATGGGGAGCGAGATCTATGGTCTCGGAGGTGGATATTACCCTTATGGTGGGAGTGTATTCCAGGTTCAGATCGTATTTTCCGCGGAGCTTCTTATAACTCTTTTTGAAAACGGAAATCCTGGTGGGCCACACCTCACCCACAATACCGATCATTATAACGGTATCCTTGTCAACCATCAGGTTCATATCACCTTCCAGTGATCTTACAAGGATATGGGAACCGAGAGGAAGGAATTCGGAGGGAATGACATATCCCTGCTTGATGGGAAGCTTCTCATATTCCTTCATGCCACGGCTTGATATTTTGGTCTTTCCTGCGTAGATGATATCGGAATTGGAGTAATAGTTCTGCATCTTTTCCCTGAGAATGGGAGTGACGGCAGCAATGCGTTCTTTCTCGGTAGCTTCTGCATAATTTTTGTACAGCTGGGTAAGGAGCTCGTGCTGAATAAAGCCGCCGGCCTTATCCAGATGACCGCCGCCGGAACCGATGCCTCTTGAGATATATGCTGCAAGCTCATCTGCTCTGACTTCGGGGGTGTCGCTTCTTACGGAGAATTTGATGCCGTAATCGAGCACGGAATAGACAAGGCATACATCAACGGTATCTACCGAAAGGAAGAAGTCACTTATAAGTCCGAGGATATTGGGGTCGCAGGGCTGGGCCTCGAGTATGGCATATCTGTTCTCCGGATGGAACTCGACACCGAGAAGCGCTATGCCTGCTATCTTGGCTTCTTCGAGAGTGATGTTCATCCCGTTGAGCCTGCGGAGGAGGGATTTATCAAAGTAGATCTCGTCCATCATATCCTTGTCAAGCGGGTGGGATATCTCGGAGAAGGAGTTCGTATCTGTAAAGAGACCGTAATAAAGAGCTGAAGAAACGTCCGAATCCGGCTGAAAATCCTCTTTTTTCAGCATATCCCAGATCACGGTACAGCAGCTTCCCATACCGGACCTTATCTCGCACAGCTCGGGGAGCTTCTTGCCCTTTGCAATCTGATGATGATCGATGATGGCGACATTCCTTGCGGGAAAATACGTCACATTGCCTTCCTCGTACTGGCAGTCGCAGGTGAGCAGGAGATCCGGATCACCTATGCTTATGGATTCATACTCGATGGGTATGGAAAGTGTCTGGACCAGATATACAAGATTGGATTTTGTTATCCTGTTCTTGCCTGCATAGATGAAACGGACATTCCTTCCCTTACTCTTAAAATACGAATAAAGTGCAAATCCGGAACCTATGGCATCGGCATCGGGATTATCATGGCACTGGATGACTATGTTCTTGTAGACAAGAAGATCAGACAGTTTCATTTTACGACCTCCCATTTCATGTGATATCATTGGTGGGGCTGAACATTTCCCGTATATTATACATTATGACTATGTGACTGTCATTAATAACAAATACGGAAAACCGGTGCCGGAGCGTACGTATATTCCGGCTGCGGAGCGACACTTTTGAACATGCAACAGGCGAATGGGCTGCTTATGAAAATACTGGTTATCGGCGGGAGCTATTTTCTGGGACCTGCCTTCATTAAAAAATCCATCGACGCCGGACATGAGATTACCGTGTTCAACCGCGGAACCAGACCTCTCGGGATTCCGGGCGCAGAAGAGATACGCGGCGACAGGACAAGTTCTGCGGATCTGTCGCGTATCACCGGAGAATATGATGCGGTTCTGGATCTCTGCGCATATGAAAAGGGTGATATACTCAGGGTTAAGGAGTCTCTCGGCGACAGATGCGGGAGATATGTGTTTGTCAGTACTGTGGATGTATATGAAAGAGGGACCGGAAAGCTTCTCGGAGAAGATGCGGCTTTTGAATCGAGGGATTTTGGCGGAGAAGCGGGAGCGTATATCCTGGGTAAGGCTGCTTTGGAAAAAGAGGTCAGAGAGTGCGGGGATTACTGCGTGCTGAGGCCCTCGGTGATATATGGTCCCGGCAATTACGCCCCCAGGGAGAATATCTATTTTAAATGGATAAGCGCAGCCGGGCAGATACTTGAACCATCGCCTTCCGATGGATTTTTCCAGACGGTTTACGTGAAGGATGTGGCAAGAGCGGCTCTCTGTGCCTGCACAGATGATTCTTTTGCCCGGAGGGCTTTTAATGTTACGCCGTCTGAGACCATAACCTACAGGGATTATACGGAGATACTGAGGAAGGCCTGCGGAACGGACTTTGAAGTGATATATGTGACGCCTCAGGAGGCGTTCATGCAGCAGGTCCCCTTCCCCTTTGCCATAAGCAGGGCGGAATCCGAAGAGTATGACGGATCGGCGCTTGAGAAGACCGGATTTGAATATACGGACATTTTGACCGGAATGAAGGAAACGTGGGAATATTATGTACATAGCAGATAAATGGAAGGATTATGAAGTCCTGGATACAGGTAACGGCGAGAAGCTTGAGAGGTGGGGGGATTATATCCTTATAAGACCGGATCCCCAGGTCATATGGAGCTGTGATCACAGGGCGCCCGGATGGAAGAAGGCAAACGGTCACTACCACCGTTCGTCAAAGGGCGGCGGAGAATGGGAGTTCAGGGGCCTTCCCCAGGAGTGGAGCATTAAATATGACCTCGCCTCAATAGGTGCAGAACTGGACTTTAATCTCAAGCCCTTTGCCTTCAAGCATACAGGCGTTTTCCCCGAGCAGGCTGCCAACTGGGAATGGACTTCTTCTATAATAAAGGAAGAAGTATCGAAAAGGGGCGAAGGGGATCCGGTCAGGGTCCTGAATCTTTTTGCCTACACGGGAGGCGCTACCCTTGCCGCACTGGCAGCAGGCGCAAGTGTCACCCATGTGGATGCTTCCAAGGGAATGGTAGGATGGGCCAAGGAAAATTCTGTATCCAGCGGGCTTTCGGACAGACCGGTCAGATGGCTGGTTGATGACTGCGGCAAGTTCGTTGAGCGCGAGATAAGACGTGGCAATAAGTACGACGCCATCATCATGGATCCTCCTTCATACGGAAGAGGTCCCAAGGGTGAGATATGGAAGATAGAAGACAGCATCTATCCCCTTATTGAAAGCTGTGTCAGTATCCTTTCGGACAGGCCGCTGTTTTTCCTGATCAATTCTTATACCACGGGACTGCAGGCGGGAGTGCTGGATCATATGCTGGGCAGGCTGATCGTGAGCAGGTTCGGAGGAAGGTGCGAATCCGATGAAGTGGGACTTCCCGTTTCGGATTCGGGACTTTATCTTCCATGCGGTGCATCCGGCAGGTGGAGATCCTGATCTTTTACCTTATTACAATTACCCGGGTTGGGAGCCGGACCCCGACCGGAGATCCGGACATGGGAAAAAGCGTCATCCGGTTGTGGTGTTTTGTCCGGATGACCACCATAGATTGTAGCAAAAATATTTTTGGAAAAATTTTACAAAATTTCTCAAAAAAATTCTTGCAATTATTTCCCAAGGTGTGTATGATATCAAATGCTGTGACGTGATAGCTGTGAAGCGTGAGGTTGCTGCAAGAGAGTGATCCCCTGCAGGTTATTTACGCGGAGCGAATGTCAAGTTACAATACTGACGACAAGTCACTGTACCATTACAGTCTGCCTTGGGCAGAAACGACGTGTGGCCTGAAGGACCGGGGCCGAAAGGGTTCTGAACTCACTCGAGCAGGAAACACACGGGCAAGTGTACAGTCACCGCTTGTCGCAAGATTGCGGGATAGCTTCCAATAAAGGAAGATCCTGCGAAATCGCGAAAAGGAGGCGACTTTTTTTATGGCAAAATCAGTAATGAGAATTACACTTAAGGCTTATGAGCATGAACTCGTTGATGCTTCTGCAGCAAAGATCATCGAGACTGCTAAGAAGAACGGCTCAAAGGTTTCCGGACCTGTTCCTCTTCCCACCAAGAAGGAAGTAGTTACCATTCTTCGTGCAACACATAAGTATAAGGATTCCAGAGAGCAGTTCGAGCAGAGAACTCACAAGAGACTCATCGATATCGCAGCTCCCACTCCCGGAACCATCGAGTCCTTACAGCGCCTTGAGATGCCTGCCGGTGTCTTCATCGATCTCAAGATGCTCAACAAATAATCATCTCTACTATACACGAACGCACATAAAGGCGGTCCAATATGTAGACAATCATGTGTCACAAGGCCCGGACACTGAATTAAGAGAGGTAAAGAAAGAAAATGAAAAAGGCAATTCTTACAACAAAGGTCGGAATGACTCAGATCTTTGCAGATAACGGAGAGCTTATCCCCGTTACCGTACTCCAGGCTGGTCCCTGCGTCGTAACCCAGGTTAAGACAGTAGAGAACGATGGCTATGAAGCAGTCCAGGTCGGCTTTGTCGAGAAGAAGGACAAGGTCGTTGAGAAGGACGGCAAGGGCGATAAGAAGATCGCACACAGAAACGGTGCAACCAAGGCAGAAGCAGGACACTTCAAGAAGGCCGGCACCACATCCAAGAGATATGTCAGAGAGTTCCGCTTTGAGAACAGCACCGAATACAACGTAGGTGATGAGATCAAGGCTGACATCTTCGCAAACGGAGATCATGTTGATGCATCAGGCGTTACCAAGGGTAAGGGATTCCAGGGTGCAGTCAAGAGACTCGGACAGCACAGAGGACCCATGATGCACGGTTCCAAGTTCCACAGACATCAGGGATCAAACGGTGCATGTTCATCCCCTTCAAGAGTTTTCAAGGGAAAGGGAATGCCCGGACACATGGGAAGCGTTAATGCAACAGTACAGAACCTCGAGATAGTCAGAGTTGATGCCGAGAAGAATCTCATCCTTGTAAAGGGCGCAGTACCCGGAGCAAAGAATTCTCTCGTCACTCTCAAAGAGACTACCATCGCAGAAGTTTGATCTGAGCGAAAGGAGGACCAATTAAAATGGCAAAAGTATCCGTATACAATATGGAAGGCAAGGAAGTAGGTACTGCCGAGCTCAACGATTCAATCTTCGGTGTAGAAGTCAACGAGCATCTCGTACACATGGCTGTGCTTCAGCAGCTTGCCAATAACAGACAGGGAACACAGAAGGCTAAGACCCGTTCGGAAGTATCCGGCGGCGGACGTAAGCCCTGGAGACAGAAGGGAACCGGTCATGCAAGACAGGGATCCATCAGAGCTCCTCAGTGGAAAGGCGGCGGCGTAGTATTCGCTCCCACCCCCAGAGATTATTCATTCAAGCTCAACAAGAAGGAAAAGCAGGCAGCTCTTAAGAGCGTGCTTACCGATAAGGTTGTAAACGGTGCACTTGTAGTAGTTGATGAGCTTAAGCTCGACGAGATCGCTACCAAGCAGTTCGCACAGGTTATGAAGAACCTTAATGTCGAGAAGGGACTTGTAGTCCTTGCAGACAACGACAAGAACGTAGTGCTCAGCGCCAGAAATATGGCTGATGTAAATACCGAGGTTGTAAATGCAATCAACGTTTATGACATTCTTTCCGCAGGAAAGCTCGTACTTACCAAGGATGCACTCACCAAGATCGAGGAGGTATACGCATAATGGCTGACATTAAGTATTATGATGTGATCCTTAAGCCCGTGATCACTGAGAAGAGCATGAGCGGAATGGCTGACAAGAAGTATACATTCCTTGTTCATCCCGAATCAAACAAGAGCCAGATCAAGGAAGCAGTCGAGAAGATGTTCGACGGCGCCAAGGTCAAGAGAGTCAACACCATCAACCTTGATGGAAAGACCAAGAGAAGAGGCCGTACAGTCGGAGAGACCGCCAAGACCAAGAAGGCAGTTGTGTGGCTTACCGATGACAGCAAGGACATTGAGATCTACAGCGGATTATAATCTGTCCTTACGAAAGAGTATACAGACGGGCGTGACAAAATAAACTGATATACGCCCTCTGTGCAAACGGAGCTTAAGACTCCGGATAGTTTAGAAAAAGGAGAACTGAAAAAATGGGTATCAAGACATACAGACCCTATACAGCGTCCAGAAGGAACATGACCGGTTCCGACTTTGCTGAAGTAACCAAGAAGACTCCCGAGAAGAGCCTCATCAGCAACAAGAAGAAGAACGCAGGACGCAACAGCCAGGGTAAGATCACCGTTCGTCACAAGGGCGGCGGCAACAAAGTAAAGTACAGACAGATCGATTTCAGAAGACTTAAGGACGATGTTCCCGCTAAGGTAATCGGAATCGAATATGATCCTAACAGAACCGCTAACATCGCACTTATCTGCTACGAAGATGGCGAGAAGGCATACATCCTTGCACCTCAGGGACTTACCGACGGAATGAAGGTTATGAGCGGTGAGAACGCCGAAGTAAGAGTAGGCAACTGCCTCCCTCTTGAGAAGGTTCCCGTAGGTACCATGGTACACAACATTGAGCTCTATCCCGGAAAGGGCGGCCAGATGGTTCGCAGCGCCGGAACCGGAGCACAGCTTGTTGCTAAGGAAGGCAAGTATGCAACACTCAGACTTCCTTCAGGCGAGATGAGAATGGTTCCCATCGGCTGCAGAGCAACCATCGGAATCATCGGCAATGTAGATCACAACCTCGTAAAGCTCGGCAAGGCCGGACGTAAGCGCCACATGGGCATTCGTCCTACCGTAAGAGGCTCGGTCATGAACCCTAACGATCACCCTCACGGCGGTGGTGAAGGAAAGACCGGAATCGGTCGTCCCGGACCCAGCACCCCTTGGGGCAAGCCTGCTCTTGGTCTTAAGACCAGAAAGAAGAAGAAGGCTTCCAACAAGCTGATCGTCAGAAGACGTGACGGCAGGACACTTAAGTAAGGTAGGAGGATAAAATGGGCAGATCATTAAAAAAAGGACCTTTCGCAGACGCAAGCCTGCTTAAAAAGGTGGATGCAATGAATGAGTCGGGCAACAAGTCAGTTATCAAGACCTGGTCCCGCAGATCCACGATTTTCCCTTCATTCGTCGGACATACGATCGCCGTTCACGACGGACGCAAGCATGTTCCCGTATATATCACTGAGGACATGGTAGGACATAAGCTTGGAGAGTTCGTGGCAACACGTACATACAGAGGCCACGCAGGTGCTTCAGAGAAGAAGACCGGAGCGAAATAAGGCCACCGACTGATTTGAAAGGAGTAAACATCTATGGCTAAGGGACATAGATCTCAGATTAAGAGAGAGAGAAATGAGCAGAAGGATATGCGTCCTTCAGCAAAGCTTTCCTACGCCCGCATCTCTGTACAGAAGGCATGCTTCGTACTCGATGCGATCCGCGGGAAGGATGTACAGACAGCTATGGCCATTCTGGAGTACAATCCCAGATACGGTTCACAGATAGTAAAAAAGCTTCTTGCTTCAGCAATCGCCAATGCAGAGAACAATCAGGGACTCAACCCCGAGAACCTCTATGTTGCTGAGTGCTATGCCAACCAGGGACCTACCATGAAGAGGATAAGACCCAGGGCACAGGGCAGAGCTTACAGGATCCTTAAGAGGATGAGCAACATAACGGTCGTACTTGACGAGAAGAAATAAGGAAAGGAGCTTATAAAGCAAAATGGGACAGAAAGTTAATCCTCATGGACTTAGAGTCGGCGTTATAAAGGACTGGGATTCAAGATGGTATGCAAGCGATGCTGATTTCTCAGATTATCTCGTCGAAGATTACAATATTCGTAAGTATCTCAAGAAGAAGCTCGCAAGCGCAGGCGTTTCCAAGATTGAGATCGAGCGTGCTTCCGATCGTATCCGCGTGATCGTCTTCACTGCTAAGCCCGGTGTTATCATCGGAAAGGGCGGCACTGAGATCGACAAGACCCGCGCAGAGATCGAGAAGATGACCGGCAAGAAGGTCAAGATGGACATCACCGAGATCAAGCGCCCTGACCGCGATGCTCAGCTTGTAGCAGAGAATATCGCACAGCAGCTTGAGAACCGTGTTTCCTACCGTCGTGCAATGAAGTCCTGCATGGGCAGAACCATGAAGGCAGGTGCTCTCGGAATCAAGGCATCATGCGGCGGAAGACTTGGCGGTGCAGATATCGCACGTACCGAGTTCTACAGCGAGGGAACCATTCCTCTTCAGACCCTCAGAGCTGATATTGACTACGGATTTGCAGAGGCCAATACCACTTACGGAAAAGTAGGTGTTAAGGTCTGGATTTACAAGGGTGAGGTACTTCCCACAAAGGGAAATGCCGCTAACTCAGAAGGGAGCGAAGCATAATGTTAATGCCTAAGAGAGTCAAGCACCGCAAGCAGTTCCGCGGCAGCATGGCAGGAAAGATTTCCAGAGGTAATAAGATTACATACGGTGAGTTTGGTCTTGTAGCAACTGAGCCTTGCTGGATCAAGTCAAACCAGATTGAGGCAGCCCGTGTCGCTCTCACCAGATATACCAAGCGTGAAGGACAGGTCTGGATCAAGATCTTCCCCGATAAGCCTGTTACAGCTAAGCCCGCTGAGACCCGTATGGGATCCGGTAAGGGAACCGTTGAGTACTGGGTAGCAGTTGTTAAGCCCGGAAGAGTAATGTTCGAGATCGGCGGAGTATCTGAGGCATCTGCCAGAGAGGCACTCAGACTCGCATCTCAGAAGCTCCCTTGCAAGTGCAAGATCGTCAGCAAGGAGCAGCAGGAAGGCGGTGAGCAGTAATGAAATCAGCAAAGTATAACGAAGAACTTCAGGCAAAGAGCATTGATGCCCTTAAGCAGGAGCTCACGGATGCTAAAAAGGAACTGTTCAACCTGAGATTCCAGAACGCAACCAACCAGCTTGACAATACAGCCAGAATATCGGAAGTCAGAAAGAATATCGCACGTATTCAGACAGCACTTACCGCTAAGGCTAATGCTTAATGAAAGGACAACGGCAGTGGAAGAAAGAAATTTGCGCAAGGTAAGAACCGGCAAGGTTACCAGTGACAAAATGGACAAGACGATCGTAGTTTCCATTGAGGAGCGCGTTAATCATCCTCTTTACAACAAGGTCGTTAAGAGAACATATAAGCTCAAGGCTCATGACGAGAACAATGAATGCAAGGTCGGTGATACCGTCCGCGTCATGGAGACAAGGCCCCTTTCCAAAGATAAGAGATGGAGACTGGTCGAGATCGTTGAGAGAGCAAAGTAAGGAGGA
>JAEEGG010022626.1_pt1 | contig 12355 bp, 10 predicted proteins | sample 9134161 | NCBI WGS metagenome assembly JAEEGG01 (sample SAMN16246543, study PRJNA631951) | gut metagenome | biome: gut microbiome; feature: rumen; material: CR-attached | host: Bos | place: Iran: Karaj | collected 2018-10
GTACATGAACATGCCCGCCCTGGTCTTATCCAGGATATAGCGCGCATAGACGGAATCCACCGTAGCGGGATAGGAATTGAGGCCGATGTCACCCAGGTTGGCCATAAAATCGGCCTTAAACAACTTGCCGGCCGTGGCGGCATAGCCCACGTGCTTGTAGGAGAACCTTTGCCCGGTATGCACGTCGGTAATGATGGGGAACACCAGGGTCTCGTCCTCCCCTTTCCACGCCTGATAACGCTTCAGGGCCTCTTTCACCTGAGGCTTGACATACTTGTGTTTGCTGGTGAGTTTGTCTTCTTTCTTGAAGACCTCGTTGTTGTATTCCCTTTCCTGGATGGTAGGGGTGGAATACTTGAAGGTAAGGGTCTGGCCCTTGTCAAAGTCGAAGAATTCGATTTTGAGCCGATGCTCTCCCTTGGCCAGGACCTTGGAGATTTTCTTTTCGATGGGGCCGTGGGCTCCGTCATTCACAATAAGGAGCTCGTCGTCAATGTAAAACTTGCTGCCGTCGTCGGTGGTAAGGGTAAAGGCGTACTCTTCCTCCTTGTTCACCTTCAAGGGAGCCTCGAACAGGACGCAGAAATGGTTCTTTTGGTCGTCGATGTCCTCCAGGTCCAGGTTGACTTTGGTTCCCTGCAAGTCCGGTTCTCCCAGGGTGGAGAAGTCGGGAAGGAATCTCTCCGGCCAGTCATACCAGATTTTGTAGCTGACCTCGGGGGCTTTTGCACAAGATGCCAGAAGGGCGGCAAGGGCAACAAACAGGATCTTCTTCATATGGTTAATACAGTTGGTTTCGTGTTATCTGGGTTCGCAGGCCCGGGTGGCCGGGTAGTTTTTACCTTTGGCTAATTTGAGCGGCAACGAGGCTGCCGGCTGGCGGCAATCGGCCCCGAAGTAAACGGTGTAGGTGCCCTTGGCGGTCTCCCAGCGGGAAAGGGCCGAATTGAAAGAGGCCAGATCCTTCACCGGGAAGGAAAGGTCCACCACCTGGCTTTCGCCGGGCTGCAGCAGGCGGGTCTTTCCAAAAGCCCTCAGCTCCCGCTCCGGCTTGTCGGCAAAGCTGCCAAGGGGCGCGTGCACATAGAGGCCGACGGCTTCCTTGCCCGCCACGGAACCCGTATTGGTCACCTTTACGGACGCCATTATCCGGTCTCCTTTCTGCCGGACGACGGGCTCAGAATAGGCAAAGGAGGTATAACTGAGGCCGTAACCGAAAGGATAGGCCACGTCCAGGCCGCGGGTAAGGAAATGGCGGTAACCTACATAGATTCCTTCCGGGTAGTCCGTATAGTTGAGATTCTTGGGGTCCAGGCCGCGTCTTTCGGGATGTACGACGCTCTCATTGGCCTTGTCGCTCACAAAGTTGTACGGGAAATCCTCGGCCCCGGCAATGTCAAAGTAGTCCAGGGGGAAGGTCATGGGCAGCCTTCCGGAAGGGTTCACCTTGCCCGTCAGCACGTCCACGATGGAATGGCCACCTTCCTCGCCGGGCAGCCAGGCGCAGAGGATGGCGTCGGGCAGATAGTTCCAGGAGGCGGTTTCCACTACGCCGCAAATGTTCAGGACCACCACCACTTTCTTGCCGGCAGCCTGGAACACCTCACAGACGTTCTCCAATAGATTCACTTCGTCTTCCTGGAGCAGAAACTCTTTCCCCAGAATGCGGTCGCGGGCCTCTCCGGAGGTGCGGCCCAGGGTGATGATGGCTACATCGGCCTCCTTTTCCGCCTTCTCTATGAGATGGCGGGTGATTTCCAGCTCCCCTTTCTGGGGTTTGCCCACGTGGATGTTGATTTTGTGGTTCAGGGTAAGGTCGGCATCGGCGAAGGATGCATAGCCCTTATACAGGCGCTCGAGCCCGGAATCAAGGGAAAAGCCCGCTTCCTTCAAAGCCTCGTTTACCTGGATTACATAAGGGCAGGAAACAAAAGCCGCCCCGTTACCGCCGGGGATAAGGTCGTAGGAATGAACGCCGAACAGGGCGGTTCTGGCCGGTTTCAGCGGCAGGGCCCCGTTGTTCTTCAGCAGCACCATGCCTTCGGCCGCCGTGCTGCGGACAAGGGCTGCGTGGGCTTCCAGGTCCGGCTGGAGCGGGGGTTCGAAGTCCGGTCTCTGGAAGGAAACCGACTTCACCACCAGTTCCAGGACCTTCGTAGCGGCCCGGTCCAGGTCTTTCATCTGCAGGCTGCCGTCTTCCAGGCTGGCCAGGATATGTTCCGACTGGCTGTAGACGCCCCCCATAAAGAGGTCGCTACCGGCGTGAACCTGCAAAGGAGTGTTCCTCTTGCCCGTCCAGTCGGTGACCACCAGCCCCTCGTATCCAAAGTCCTTGCGCAGGATTTTGGTCAGGAGGTCGTGGCTTTCCTGGGTATAGATGCCGTTGAGAAGGTTATAGGAGGCCATGATGGTCCAGGGGGCCGATTCCCGCAAGCAAATCTCAAAGCCCCGGGTGTAAAGTTCCCTCAGAGTCCGGGTGTCCATGCGGGAGTCTCCGTCCAGCCGGTTGGTCTCCTGGCTGTTGGCGGCAAAATGTTTGGCCGATGTACCGGCGCCGGTTTCCTGGACGCCGTTGATATAGGCGGCGGCGATGGAGCCGCTCAGGACGGGATCCTCAGAGAAGTATTCGAAGTTTCTTCCGTTCAAAGGGTTGCGCAGAAGGTTCATTCCGGGCCCCAGGATGACATCGGCCCCCATATCCAACGTCTCTTCCCCTATGCCGTGGCCAATCTGGTATGCGATTCCCCGGTCCCAGGAGGCGGCCGTCAGAAGGCCGGTAGGGAAGCAGGTGGTGAAATGGGCCTCGCCCCGGCCGTCGTGCCAATCGGCCTCCAGCCTTACGCCCACCGGGCCGTCCATCATGACGACGGAAGGGATGCCGTATTTGGGGAAGGGGTGCGTGAGGCCTCCGGTTCCGGGAAGACCGGGATCGTATCCTTCGCAGGCGCCGTTGAAGCCCACCACCAGGAGGGCCTTTTCCTCTGCGCTCATCGCCTTCACGACGGCGGGAATGTTGTCTTTGCTCAGTTTAGGTTGGGCCGACAGGCTTGCTGCAAGGAAGATGCAGCCCAGGAATAAAGCTTTAGCTCTCATTTGGTTTAATAGTATCTAATGCAAAGATACCAAAAAAATGACCCCCGGGCAAAAAATGTCCGGGGGTAAGGGTTTGATATGTTACGGCTTATTAGCCAAGCACTTTCTTGACAGCGGCGGCCAGCTCGTCATAGAGGGCGTCGATCTTCTCCAGCAGTTCCTTGCGGATGGCGTTGAAGCACACCTTGGGCTTTTCTGCTCCGGCGCTCTTCACCACCTTCTCGCGCAGGTCGTTGTACAGATCTACCGCCTTGTCAATGAGGTCGGTAATCTCATCGGCCTGCTTGCCGGGATGCGTGTTCAGGAAAAGGGTGCAATCGTCAATGAATGCGCCAACCACATACTCGATGTCTTTTTTGATGTCTCTTAAATTCATATCCTTCTGAATTAATTCGCTGCAAAGATACAAAAAAAACCTGAATTAATCCGTCTCTACTGTATATCCTTCGCGGACGCTGATACGGCGGTTATCGCAGTACCTGTCGATGATGTATTTCTTCATGCCCAGCTCCTTGGCAAATTGCTGCAGGATGTCTTTGTTGCTCTCAAATACGCCCTTGGCATATTCAACGTTGGCGTTGATTACCTGCACGCTCGTGGCGGTACGGTCGCAGATGGTCAGCATCTCCTGGAAGCAGTCGGCGAATTTGTTGCGGAGGCGGGCCTCGATCCGGCTCCCGGCCTCGCCGATCGGAGCGCCGTCCTTCATTTCTTTAATGGTCACCATCATACGCCATACCTGCTTCGCGCGGAAGGAATCAAGCAGGGTGTGGCTGAAATCGTTACGTTCATACGTATGGGTCTCGAAATACCCATGGTCAGGCGTACCGTTGTAGTATCCACCATAAAAATTATATAACAGCGCGGCCAGGCTGATCATCATCAAACGAATTGTTTCATACGAGCTTTTCTTATAACACCTGAATAGGGTATCGTTCAAATTTATAGGTCGCTAAAAGGCAGCTCCAGTATATGTCATTCCCTTTTCCATCCTTCACTTTGTTCAAGGCAAGGCACCGGTTATTTTTGTCGAAACAGCAATAATACTTACCGTTATACTGATAGATGTCTACTCCCTTGAACCGATCGACCTTGGTACAATCACTGGGTTTAATATCATTGTATTCGAATTCATAGCATTTCCACTTCAAATTTTTACCATCCCTGGAATATTCCAAAAGTATCGAGTACTTGGAATCGGGCGTCGGTCTTTCGGTTTTATCGAAGTTGGGTTCTGTCCATGCATCCTTTTCGAAAAGTACAAATATCTCGTGTTTGAGAAGCAACGTACCATCCAGATAATAGGCATCGGAAGGAGCCTCGGTTCCAACTTTAACATAATCATTATAATCCGTATAGATTACCTGTTCTACTTTGTTAATTCTTGACCAAAACTCATATGTATCTTCTTTACTAGTATAATCATCATCGCAGGAAGTCAGCAGCCCGCTCATCCCGAGCAGCGCTACTGATAGAAATAACAATTTTCGCATAACTTTCTTTTTTTTAGGCAAGTTAGCAGAAAAGCGCCGCAAACCGGGTTGCGGATTCAAGAAATAGATACGGGGGCAACTTGCAATTCCTTAAATCTTGCCCTCCTTCCACTCTGAAGGGGTCACGCCGGTGATCTGCTTGAAGGTGCGGAAGAAACTCGCGTCGTCGGCGAAGCCGGATTCTTCGGCCACTTTGGAGAGGCGCTTTCCGGGCTCACGGAGCATCAGGGACTGGGCGTATTCCACGCGATAGCGGGCCACGAAAACGGGAAAGGATACGCCCAGCTGGCCGTTGAGGCAGGCGGAGATGTAGGTGGTGTTGGTGCCGAGTTCGGATGCCACGTCGCCGACGCGAAGGTCGCTGCGACGAAAGAGCTGCCTGTCTTCCATCAGCGCTGTGATGCGGGAGAGGAGGTCTGTAGCCGGGGCGGGTTGCGGAGCTTCCTGCCGCCGACGGCGACGGGCGAGGCCCCAGCCTACAAGGACCAGCGCGATGGCGGCCAGTGCACCCAGAATGCGACCCAGCCAGAGAGAAGATAGGGTCTTCGGCATTCTCTGCGTATGTAAGACCATCGCCGTGGCCACGGCCTTGTAATAATTACCGTCATTTCCGCCCGCCAGCAAGCAGCGGCCGCCGGATAGCATCAAGGCCTCAGGGCTCATTGGAAGGCCCTCGATGACATCACTGTAGTAGAGGGTCCAGTCGACCGGCTCTCCCCGCAGGAGAGCCCCATACGGAAGGCTGGCCAGATACTGCCGGCCGAGATGGTCCGGGTCGTGGCTTACGATCCAGACGGTTTCCGCAGCGGCATCGACCTGAAGGTCTTCGTTCCAGCAGACAGGACCCCATGGACCTTCCACGGGCAGTTGCGCAGGCCAGGGGACCTGAGAGAAGGCCTCGCCTTCTACGAGCAGAAACGCCCGTTCGCCCGCCGCGTTGGCAGCCGGAAGGAGCCAGCGATAGTCGCCCGAAGCCTCATCGCCAATGAAATATTTTCTCAAATTTCCGTAGGGAAGGGAAAAGCAGCGCCATTCCTGCAGCAGCGGAACTTCGAAGGAGCTGCCGTCAAGACGGTCCACGATGCCCGTGAGGTCTTTCTGATAGGTGTCGAGGAAGCCGAAGACAATCGCGCTGTCCGGCGCTGTGCTCAGGATGTACGGGAAGGTGCGTTGCTCAGAGGAGGCTGCGGCAAAGGAGAACTTCTCACCGTCGTAGATTTCCGTCCAGTCCTCCGCATACCAGTTGCCGCTCACCACCACTCGGCCGTCCGCGAGCGTCAGCGCGTTGGCGTGCGTGCGCTTCTGGTCCAGAATGGGCAGGTGCATGGACTGGTGCGTAGCGGGATCATAGATTTCCGTGCCCCAGGTCTGGCCCACGCCGAAGTCCTTCTCGTAGCCGCCGCCCAGCAGCACGCGGCCGTCGGACATTAGCGAGCAGAAGGGGTCGTCGTGCGTGTAGAAGGGCGCGAGGGCGTGCCACTTCCCGTCTTTGAAATACTCGCCGCTGCGGGTGATGACGAAGCCAGTGGTATGGCCGCCGATGGCCGTGAATTCGCCGTTCAGGTCTAGGAGCACGTGGCAGTGCCGGGGAATGCTCATGTCGGGCAGGCGCTCGGACTCCATCCGGACCCAACGCACGCCGTCCAGCTCCAGAACATACGGTTCCGGGTTGCCGGAGCAGGCAGCCGAAAGCGCCATCAAAAGGCTGACAAAAAAACAAATCCGGCAGTTCATTGGAACAAATATAATTCTTTCTCGCAAGAATGCCAACCGCATTTCGCCAAATAAACCCGCCTATGCAAGATTTAAGGATCTGCAAGTCGACAGGGTGTTCTTTTCTTGAAACTGCAATACGGATTGCGGGTGTATTTCATGGTCCGTGAGCACCAGTGACCGTTTTTGCTTACGGGCCCGTCATTCCCGGCCCCGACCGGGAATCTCTCAAATACGAAAAATCCAAAATTTGGCAAGGCTTGCCAAAACTTGCATTCGCCCCTCTTTTGGATTATCTTTGTGGAAAACGACGAAGCTATGTCTGATTTGGAGAAAATACAATTGTTCGAGAACAAGAAGGTCCGGACGGTATGGGACGAAGAGAAGCAGGAATGGTTCTTTTCAATTGTGGATGTGTGTGGTGTTTTAACTGAGCAACCAGACTATGATGGCGCCAGAAAATACTGGAAAGTATTAAAAGGCAGGCTGATTGCCGAAGGTTTTGAGTTGGTATCAAATTGTTACCAACTGCACCTGAAATCCCCTAAAGACGGAAAGAATTACAAAACCGATGTGGGTGATTTGACCTGGATATTACGTGTAATACAATCTATCCCGTCCAAGAAGGCGGAGCCCTTCAAACAGTGGCTTGCTCAAGTGGCATCAGAGCGGGTTAACCAGATGATCGACCCAGAGCGTAGCATAGACCAGGCTGTAGCCGATTATCGTAGGCTTGGGTATTCGGAAGCGTGGATTACCCGGCGCATCAAGACCATCGAAATCCGCAAAGGTCTTACGGACGAATGGAAACGAGGAGGCGTCACCCAGGAAATAGATTTCGCTTTCTTAACAGACCTAATGTCTAAAACATGGAGCGGCCTGACAACTCGTGAGTACAAGAAATACAAAGGCCTAACCAAAGAGAATCTCCGGGACAACATGACTAATATGGAGTTGCTGCTGAACGCTCTTGCAGAAGAATCAGCAACAGAACTGAGTAAAGCCCATAATCCGGAAGGCTTGTCGGAGAATGCATCTGTAGCAAAAGAGGGCGCCGAAGTTGCTAAAACAGCCAGAGAAGACTTCGAAAAGCGTATTGGCCATAGCGTAGTTTCACCAGAGAAAGCGATTGATTATATCAAATCGCCAGAGGAGATTCCATTTCCTGAAGAACAAAAGGGTGAAGAGCAATAAACAACTTGTGAGACTCGAAAGATTACAATTCTTTAAGACCTTTCTTGATGTCTCTCAGATTCATAGTATTCCGAATTAATTCGATGCAAAGATACAACTTTTTTGCTTATATTTACACCACATTTTAAGACACTGACTATGAAAAAAGTATTTCTTGTATTGGCTTCGGCCCTGGTACTTTGGGGCTGTTATAAAGATAATACCCCCGTCCGGCAGGCCGATTGGCTGGAGCGCACGGCAGGCTTTCAGGACAAATACGAGTTGGAGCAGCTGGTGGTGTTAAGCCGCCACAACATCCGTACGCCCATGGTTGGGAAGGGTTCTGTCCTTACACGGCTCACCAATCCGGCTTACCAGTGGTTCCAGTGGGAAGACCCTGCCAGCCATCTTACCGACAAGGGGGAACGGCTGGAGGCCAACATGGGTGCCTTCTTCCACGAATGGCTCCAGAACGAAGATTTCATAGGCCGATACAACGCCAACCCGGCCTCGTACCGCTTTTATGCCAACGCCAAACAGCGCTGCCAGAAAACAGCCCGCACTTTTGCCGATGCCTTGCTGCCCGGATCCCATCCGGAGGTGGAAATGAAGGTGGCCTTTGACACTATGGACCCCGTCTTTAATCCGCAGATTACCAAATTGTCTGCCGGATTTGCAGAAAAAGCCCAGCAGGAAGTGTTTGCCCTGATGGGAAACCTCAACGCCGGTGCCACCTACCAGTTCAGCCTCATCGAAGATATTATAGACATCGCCCATTCTCCGGCTTATCCGGACACCACGTCCTTTGCTCAGTTCCCTTCGGCCATTGGGTATAAGGTGAACGCCGAACCGTATATGACCGGCGGCCTTAAAATGGCCTGCTCGGTGGCCGACGCCCTGGTTCTTCAGTATTACGAGGAACCGGACGCGCGCAAAGCCGCCTTCGGACACGAGCTCCAAGAAGTGGATTGGACAGATGTCGCTCTCGTCGTGGCACGTTATCAGGATGCGCTGTTCTCGCCTTACTCGGTAGCCGTCAATGTGGCCCATCCGCTGCTGCAGACCATGCTCTCCGAACTGCAGATGAAAGACCGCTGCTTCTCCTTCCTCTGCGGCCACGATTCCAATATAGGCAGCGTACTGGCCTCCTTGGAAGCCAGACCCTACGAGCTTCCTCAATCCATTGAGAAGAAGGTTCCCATTGGCTCCAAGATCATTGTGGAGAAGTTCAAGGCAAAAGACGGAACCGAATATGCAGACCTCTGGTTTGTCTATGCTTCCACCACGCAGCTTCGCGAAGAGCGCAAGATGTCTTACTCCTATCCGCCTATGGCCGTCCGCCTGCGGCTGAACGGTTTGAACGAGAATGCCGACGGGCTCTACCTCCTCTCAGACGTAGAGCAGCGCTTCTCCAAAGCCATCAAGGCCTACGATTCTATTTAAATAGGGCTCTCACCAGGGCCGGGATATCGGCCACCTTTACTACTTCTATACCCTCGGGCTTTTGGTCGAAGTGGGTGTAGGAGCTTACGAAGATGCGCTTGAAGCCCACGCGGGCTGCCTCCACAGCGCGGCGCGCAGCCTGGGATACGGGCCGAATTTCCCCGCTCAGACCCACCTCACCGGCGAAGCAGACGTCGGAGGGAATGGCGTAGTCGAAGGTGGAGGAAAGCACGGCACAGATGACGGCGAGGTCGCAGGCGGGGTCCGTGATGCGAAGGCCGCCGGCCATATTGAGGAATACGTCTTTCTGACCCAGCTTAAAGCCGGCGCGGCGCTCCAGCACCGCAAGGAGCATATTCAGGCGACGGACGTCGAAGCCCGTGGCGCTGCGCTGAGCGGTACCATATACGGCCGATGAGACCAGGGCCTGTACCTCAAAGAGGAAGGGCCGGTTGCCATCCAGCATGGCGCTGATGGCCGTACCCGAAAGTCCCGCCTCATGCATAGGGATGAGCATTTCGGAAGGGTTGGCTACCTCGCGAAGGCCGGTTCCCGTCATCTCGAAGACGGCCAGCTCGGAAGTGGAGCCAAAGCGGTTCTTGATGCTGCGGAGCACGCGGTACGCACCGCGGTTTTCCCCTTCAAACTGCAGCACCACATCCACAATATGTTCCAGAATCTTGGGGCCGGCGATGGTGCCTTCCTTGGTGATATGGCCAATGAGGATGACCGGAATGCCGGAAGATTTGGCAAAGCGCAGCAGCTGCGCCGCCACCTCCTTGATCTGGCTCACGCTGCCGGCCGTGGAGTCCACGTGCTGGCAGTACATGGTCTGGACGGAGTCCACAATCATGAGGTCGGGGGCCACTTCTTCGGCTTCGGCCAGAATGGCGCTCATATCGGTTTCACTGAAGATGAGACAGTTGTCGCAGGAGCCTCCCAATCTATCGGCCCTCATCTTTACCTGCTTGACGGACTCTTCTCCGGTGACGTAGAGCGTCTTTAACTCGGGTCTGTGCAGCGGCAGTTGCAATGAGAGGGTACTCTTTCCGATGCCGGGCTCACCGCCCATAAGCACCAGGGAACCTTTCACGATGCCGCCGCCCAGCAGGCGGTCTACCTCGGCCGAGCCCAGCGACACGCGGTCCTCCAGGGTAGTGGACACATCCTTGAGCGGCATGGGCTTGCGGGAGGCGCCGGGCACGGAAATGGCTCCGGACTTGGGACTGCCCGTCACCACTTCCTTCTCTACCATGGTATTCCACTCCCCGCAGGCAGGACAACGTCCCATCCACTTGGAGTACTCGTTGCCGCAGTGGCTGCAGAACCACACGGACTTGGTTTTCTTGACCGCCGTTGCCATTTTATTTAAGTGCTTTGGCTACTTTGTCCAGCATTACTGTGCCCAGAACCACTTTCCCGTCCGGGCCAATTACGTACTGGGAAGGAATCCACTTGACGTGGTAGTCTTCACTGACCGTAGATTTGTCTCTGTACAGCTGTACGCCGCCCAGCTCGTTTTCGGCCACATACTTCTTCCAGGCCTCAACGGTACGGTCAGAGGAGATGGAGACAAAGACCACCTTGTTAGGGTCGGTCTTGGCCTGCAGCTCCTTGAGGGCCGGAACTTCGGCCCGGCAGTCGGGGCACCAGGAGGCCCAGAAAATGAGCACCACGGTCTTTCCGCGGAACTGGCTCATCTTGACGGCGTTGCCGTTGATGTCGTTAAGAACGAACTCAGGGGCAGGAGTACCGGGTTTCAAAAGGTCGGCTGCATACTTGGCATCCAAATCTTCTTCCTGGGCAAAGAGAGCGGCGCTCATCAGGAGCCCAAGGGCAAGGGCTAATACTTTTTTCATAACAGGTCCGTTTTACTTTCTAATGATTTCTATTTCTCCGCGCAGTCCCACCTTGAGTATCTGGGAGGCTTTGCCGGTGCTTTGGGTATCAATGGACGGAGGAACCACAAAATCCACGGCGTCCTTGATTTCCTGCGGAATGTCGGAAAAACGCTGCGGGGTGGGTTCTCCGGAAATATTGGCCGAAGTGCTCACGATGGGCCGACCCAGCTTGAACACGAGGTCCCTGCACCAGTCCATAAGCGGAATGCGTATGCCCACCGAGCCGTCTTCGGCCACGGCGTTGTGGGCCAGGTGCCAGCGGTCTCCGGGAGCGTCGGCCTCCCCGCAGATGGCCTGCGGGTAGATGATGGTCATAGGGGCGTCGTTCACCTCCACCAGGTCCACCGCAATGGAGGGAACCTCCTTCACGTACTTGGCCACCATATCCAGGTCACAGGCCAACAGGACCAGGGACTTGGAATCGGCCCTTTTCTTGATTTCGAAAATCTTGGCCACGGCCTCGGGGTTGGTGGCGTCACAGCCCAGACCCCAGACGGTGTCGGTGGGGTACAGGATGGTTCCGCCTTCGCGCAACACGCGCAGGGCCTCACTTTGTATCTCTTGCGGCTTCATAATACGTGGATATTACAGGGTAATGATCGGAATACTTTACGTCTCCAACGGTATAGGAAACGGCATTCAGGTCTTTGGGGTAAAGGATATAGTCTATTCTAAGGAAGGGCCAGAGGGCGCGATACGTGGCGCCAAAACCGTGGCCCGCCTTTACAAACGTGTCTTTGCGGCCGCTCAGCAGGCGGAAGTAGGTATAGGAGAGCGGGGTGTCGTTAAAGTCTCCCACGGCCAGGGAACGCATAGAGGCCTTGTTCATACTCTGCAGCACGTGGGCCACCTGGCGCGGCCGCTCGCGGATGGAGCGCCGCATCTTGAGGCCGGTCTCTTCCATAAATACCTCGTCCCTTACGCCTTTGACCAGGGCGCGGAGGGATATGTTGTAGCTCTCGAAATGGCAGTTGTAGATGCGTACCGTGCTGCTGTCCAGCTTGACGTCGGTCCAGATGGCCATATTGGTGGACTTCTCAAAGACCTCCTTGCCGCGTGACACCACGGGCCGGCGGCTCAGCGTCAGGTTGCCAGCGCTGCCGGTCTTTCCGGTAAGGACGTAATATTCGGCCTTATAGCCCGGGAAGTGCTCCTTGAGCCAGCGGTCCATCTTGACCTTGGAAGGAAGGTAGAACTCCTGCAGGCAGATGATGTCGGCGTCCTGCTTCAGGAGGTAGGCGCAGACGGAATCGGCCACTTCCAGGCGGTCCTTCCGGGTATCGTCGGCGTGGGCAAACAGGCCGACGTTATAGGAAACCACCTTTAGCGTAGGCTTTCCCTCAACGGTACGCCAGGGGAGCTGGTAGTATCGGCCCGCAAAAAAGAGGGAAGGAAGCAGAACCAGCAGAAGCAGGCCCCGCATAGAGGAACGGCGGAACAGGGACCAGATAAAAAGCCCCAGCGCAATGAGCAGAAAAACGGGATACAACAGGCCGAAGAGGGTGAAAAACCACGCCTTGGCGGGGTCTACCACCACGG
>JAEEGG010022628.1_pt1 | contig 12354 bp, 7 predicted proteins | sample 9134161 | NCBI WGS metagenome assembly JAEEGG01 (sample SAMN16246543, study PRJNA631951) | gut metagenome | biome: gut microbiome; feature: rumen; material: CR-attached | host: Bos | place: Iran: Karaj | collected 2018-10
CTTCAGGAACTTCTGACTGCAAGAAATACCGAAAAACAAGAAAAAGTCGAGGATGAAACCCTCGACCTTTTTGACGATCTCTTTTTATGTTAAATTTTTAGTGGACACTAGTGATGCACTCTTTTAACTTAGGAGGATTATACATGCAATCGGATAATGCTACCATAACTCTTGGAGAATTTTTTGGAAAAGGGAAAAAATTTGTTATTCCTGATTATCAGCGAGGTTATGTTTGGGGAAAATCCCGTGGAACGGAAAAGAATTCTGTTCAGTTTGCTCTAGAAAGCTTGATGAAATGTATAAATGATGATTCAGATTTGTTTATGCAAGGGATAACTGTAACAGAAACAGATAATCAAATCACTTTGATTGATGGTCAACAAAGAACCACGTTCTTTTATCTTCTTTTGACGTATCTCGGAAAACATGATATTAAAATAGACTATTCAGTACGATTAGAATCTGGTAAATTTCTAGGAGATTTTCAAAACAAAACGAGAGATGAAATTCTTGAAATTTGTCAAGAAAATCCTGATGAGGAATTTCAAGATGTTTATTTCTTTAAGAAAACTATTAGGGAAATAGAGAAAAGTGGTATTGTGTTGATTGAAAATGCGAGCAAAAAGATTTTAGATCATGCTAAATTCTTGTATATTGATATTCCCGAAAACAAAGCAAAAACAGTCTTCAAAATGATGAACGGCAACAAGGCGAAAATGCAGACGGCCGAAATAATCAAAGCTGAAATGCTTAGGCTGGTTTCTGTTGACAAGGATTTTGATCCTGGAAAAATGTCGGGAAATAATTTACTAGAATGTCTTTTTGGCAAAGTTAAGGAAGTAGAGGCTGCTCATTGGGAGCAAAATCTGCTTCGTAGTAAGTACGCTCGTGAATGGGATAAGTGGCTTTATTGGTGGCGCCGTCCAGAGGTTCAGAAATTTTATTGTAATTCTGAGAAAGACCCAATGGGGCTTTTGCTAGAAATCTTTTTTAGGTCAGACACCGTTCAAAATGGAAAAGATTTTAATTTTGAAAACTTTCGAGATCTGATTTTTTACAAATCGCAGGAACCTATTGAAAAGACTGGGCAAGATTACTCTAATAGAGAGCAAAATGCAAAAAAAGCTTTTTATGATCTCCGAAAGTTCCAAAAGAAATTTGAGGACACATTCAATGATTACGAATCTTATAACAAGATTGGAGCAATCTTAACTTTATTGAAAAATCCTAATGAAAGAATTAATTTTCTTATTTGGTATCTTTCCTGCAACGATAATCCCGATATTGATAAATATTACAAATATGTCTTTCTTATTCTAGGAAGTCATGAGAAGATTCTTAATGCAACTGAAGACGAAATTAATTCTGCACAGAAGGCTCTAGTAGAAGCTCTTGAAAGCGATAACTTATATTATGAAAAAAGTGAACTAGCCTTTGCACAGTTGCTCCGTAGAAATATTGCGGAAGATAATCATTTGAAGAGAAAATTTAATTTTGATATATGGAAAGAAAAATCGTTGGAACATATCTATCCTAAATCTAGATTTTATAGAATAGAAAATAAGGGCAAAGATGACGAAAAACTTATTCGAGGAGATCGTTTGGAATTTTCTCTTAGGAAGGATGGTGAGAAAAAGATATACTATATCAAAGACAAGAAAAAAGAAATTTTTTTTGACGTGGAAGATCCTTTTGCTAGAAACGAAGAGGCATTTTGTGGGGACGGATCAGAACATTGTATAGGGAATCTTGTTTTGCTTTATAAAAATGAAAATAGCATATTTAGTGATAAACTGTTTAAAGAAAAACGGGATTATTTATTTAGAATGAGTTATGGGCAAGAAACCGAAACATTCCGAAGTCGGCACCTACTGCATACCGTTTCTGTTTTTGCAAGTGAATGCTGGGATGTGAAAGATATTCAAAAAAACAAAAGAAATTTTATTAACGAGGTCAAAAAATTCTATGGAATACAATAGTTTAAAAACAGGTAAGAATTATAATCTTAAGGACCTTTTTTTTAAAGATAATAAAATTATCATTCCAGATCTCCAACGAGATTATTGTTGGGGAGAGACCGTTGCAGAAGGACAATCCCAAACATTGGCATATAACTTTGTTTCTGGGTTGTTAGAAAATGAAAACAAAGACGATGAGTTTAATCTTGGCCTAATTTATGGATATGAGGCTCCTCTTGGGCATATTCAGTTATGTGATGGTCAACAGCGAATAACGACGCTGTTTTTATTGTTAGGTATGTTAAATAAGAAGACTAATGGAGAATTTGAATCTTTACTAGTTTCTGAAAATGAAAAAAATGATGATTATGAACCTTATTTACAGTATGCTATAAGAGAAAGTTCGCTCTATTTTTTGAGCGACTTAGTAAGGCATTTTTTTGCAAAAGATTGCTTATTGAAAGTAAAGTCCATAAAAGAACAATCATGGTATTTTGATGATTACAACTACGATCCTAGTATCATAAGTATGATAAAGACGATGGAAGTAATAGAGAATTTACTTGCAGGTTATAGTAAAGATGATTGTTCTAAATTCGGCGATTACATTTCTAACAAACTAACTTTTCTTTATTTTGACATGGAAAATCGCAAAAAAGGAGAGGAAACATTTGTTGTTATTAATACAACTGGTGAACCATTGTCGCAGACTGAAAACTTGAAGCCAATTTTAATAGGTGATGACAAAGATGGTGAAAAAGCAAAAGAATGGGAGCGATGGGAGAAGTTCTTTTGGCGACACCGCGATAAGAAGAATGTTGATACAGCTGACGAGGGGTTTAAACAGTTTTTTAGATGGGTGGTGTTGCTTGAAAACGCCGATGATAAATCAACTCTTGACCGTGAGCATAAGGATGAAAAATCTTCTGATGAAGTCAGAGTAGACCCTAAAAAGATAAATTTCTATACGATAAAGAAGTATTTCTTAATTGTTGAGGACCTTTTTAAAGAGAATGGCGTTTTATCCAAGATTTCGGGTTCTTCAAAGTGGATCTCGGGCCCTGTTCTATCACAAGCAGATTTATTTCAGTTGCTTCCTTTAATTGAATTTTGTAAAAAATTTGAAAAAACTTTAGAGAGAGATAAATTACGTGTTGCAAAATTTTATGAGAGTTGTTTGAAAAATACTAATGTCAGCAAAAGTGTGGCAGATTTGATTGGGCCTGCAATTCATTTAATAAAAAAATTGCCAAATATGGATATTGCAGAGGTCATCAATATTCCGGATGCTTCTACAGCCATTGTCAATCCAGAAGTGAACAAGAAAATGTCAATCTTGTTGAATGAAGCTAAGGACAATGCTGAACGAGAGAAATGGGAAGAACTGTTTTGGGAGGAAGAAAAATATCCAATATGGGATGGTGAAATCAAACCATTGTTGGATTGGGCTACAAATGATAATCACCAATTTATAGAAGATATTTTCAATTCATACAAAGCAAATCTTAGAAAATTATTTGACGCAAAAAGAGATTTAATAATTCGTGCATTGCTATCGAAAAACGCACAAAATTATCCGCACGAGTTTGATGATACACATGGCTATTTATGCTTTGGAAATCTTTCTTCTCATTGGAAACAGATTGTTGCTGAATTATCTCCGTTGTTTAAGGAACTATTGGACGAAATAGATTTCAACGATGTTGTATCATCAATAGAAGACATTTGTAAGGTTGGACATAATTCTGTTTATCAAGACTTTATTGATGAACCGGCATATTTAGAATATTGTACACGAAAAACGATAACTGATACTTCAGAAAATATGATTTTACTAAAAAAAACAAAAAAAGTAAAGGATTTTATTTTCTTCAGCCTATACAAATTTTGTTTAGAATGTAAAAAGTTGTATCCGCAATTGAAAATTTTTACTTGGGAATCGCATTGTTTTGCAATTAATTTTGATGAACAAGGAGGAAACGCTGTTGATGTTATTTCAGCTGATGGGAAAAACATTGAATTACAGGTTTTTCATAGAAATCACGAAGAGCAATCTGAGATAAATACGAAATTAGCAGAGGATTTAGGCTTATATGAAAAAGACTGCGGTGATGAAAAAGGCATGCGCTATGTTAAAGAGAATTTATCTAAGGCAGAAGCAAAAGATTTGATTGATAAAATTATAAGAAGCGTGAATAAGTAGATTTTTTTCCTACTTATTCTTCATCCATTCGTTTAAACCGAAAAAAACAAAGTCCATTTCCGTCAAATTTGACGGAAGACATTGCTTTTGCGGCAAAAATATGCTATATTATTTTCGAAATTTGACAATCTTGACGGAGTTTTAAAATGCTTTTAGAATTTGGTGCCCGTAATTACTTTTCCTTTAAGGAAGGTTTTGACTTTTCCCTTGAATTAAACGGGAACTGTCCAGAATCCATTTCAAAGGGAAAATGCGTTGCAAATACAATGGGTGTAAAAGGAGCTAATGCGTCAGGAAAAACCAATGTTCTCAAAGCACTTTCATTTATAAAATACCTTTGCACGGAATCTTTTTCTCAGCCTCCTAAAACTGAAATACCATTCAACGCGTTTTATGATAGCAAAGATTCAACCAGCCTGTTTTGCCGTTTTGCCATAGATGAAATAAAATATTTCTATGAAATAGAATTGAATAATCAAGAAATTCTTTCAGAAGAATTATCTATCGATGATTCCGAAAAATACGTATTTAAACGAGAAAAAAACGAAATCACCGCAACTGGAGAAAAATATACAGAAATAAAAGAGTTGAAACTCAGAAGCAACGTATCTGTAATCAGCTCTGCACACATGAACGAGTTTCTGTCTTTAGATGCTTTCTATAAGTTCTTTGTGAACATCATTACCAATGTCACTGACCTCGGAATGATGAATTTAATGCTTGCTCCATCAAGCATTTGTAAGGAATATTCAGAAAACGCTCAAATTTTTTCAGAAGTAAAAGACGTCCTTGCCAAAGCCGATACAGGGATTGTAGATATCAAAATACGGAGATCCATGAACCCACAGGGAATAATTGAATTTTTCCCCGTATTTGTCCATGATGTTGACGGAAAACGTTTCCAAGTTCCTTTTTGGCATGAGTCCAATGGTACAAGAAATTTGTTTTATACCCTTTACTTGTATTTCCGTACATTAGCAGGTGGTGGCGTTCTTTTGCTGGATGAATTCGATATCAATTTACATCCTGATATTCTACCTTTACTATTGAACTTGTTTAATGACGAACAAAAAAATCCGCATAATGCACAAATGATTTTTTCTACCCATGATACATCTATCATGGATCGTTTAGGCAAATATCGTACATATTTGGTCAATAAGAAAAATAACGAAAGTTTCGGTTATAGGCTCGACGAGATTCCAGGCGACATTCTCAGAAACGACAGACCCGTTTCGACACCTTACAGAAACGGTAAAGTCGGAGGAGTGCCAAAAATCTGATGAAAAATAGAAGCAAATATCAAAATTCCCATACAAAGGAATTTACTGAAAATTATCCAGAACACGTTGTTGAAACAACGAACATCGCATCGTTTGTGAAATTCAATTTTGACTTTCTAGATGTTAATCAAACAGATGCTGGTTTTGACAGCTTAGAAAGCTTAGACGACAAAAATCGCCTGATGTTATTGGAAAAGATTAAAGAGTTTTCAGGAGCTTCTAGATTTGATTGGGAATCAAACAGGAGACTCGTCATTTACGAAAACATACCCAGAGACTCAAAGGCAAAGCACCCTAAACATGTACCTAGCGATGTCAGTTGGGCGCGTTTTAGATTAGAAGGTGGATTCAGATTAATTGGATTTTTTATTCCTGATAGCTTAGACAAAAAGTCTTATAAACTCAGCAATCGTGAGTACTTGTTTGACCGTAATACGTTTTACGTGGTTTTCTTGGATCCAAATCACAATTTCTATCCCTGCAAAAATTGATTTCTAATTCTGCGATTCTACGGTATGCGGAATTAATTTATTTTTCTCACTGGGCTTAACTGTATCAGAAGCTCTTCAATTTGTTCCTCAGACACTACGCCGCTTAGCATTTCTAGCAATTCCTCTTGCCGGGGCTGTCCCATTGTTAAGCGATATAGGGTAAGAATTTTTATAAGACGATCATATTTGATTTTATCTTTGCTTAATGGGTACATGGCGACAATGCGCTCAATTTTTTCGACAGGGATGTCTTCTTGACGCATATCTTCAAGCATTTTTGGCGGCAAGTACCAATACGGGACCATTTCGCAGTCATTTCCCTTGTAGTCACGCTTCGCCGCCTCAAGCATTTCGTTCCAATCAAATAATTGGCCGTATTTGTGAGCCACATTACGGCGAACAGAAAGATTAAGGAAGCGGTTTACGCGACCTTCGCGCTGTTCAAGCTCTACCGGGTTTGCAGGAAGGTTCCAATGCATTATCTTACGCGCATACTTATGAAAATCAAGCCCTTCTTGGCCGACAGATGTACTTGCTAGAACGAATGGGCGGAAAGGAGAATTGAACACCTTCTGCACATTCAAATTTCGGCTTATGGTTTTGTCATCCAGTTTTGTATTTGCATAACTCAGTGCATAATGGGTTCGCATTCTAAATGGGGCGCGGCCCGTCGGTGTATAGGTGTCGACTTGCAGACTAGATTCTCCGCCGACAAAGCCGTCAAGCAATTCCTTTTTAAGTTCTTCGCCTTCCTTACCAATCATGAATGCATATTCGTCTAATACAGCTTGCAAATTTCCCTTGACGCAATAATCGAGGACATATTCATAATAACTGTCATCTTTGCGATTGTTGATCTTGTAAATGGCAGCAGCGCTTTCGCGACGATTGAACATGGTCACAAACTCATCTGCGCATTCTTCGGCGATTTCTGCTCTATTTTTTTCATTTTTGAAAATACGGTAAAAACAGCTAGCCGGAGATGCTATCGCCACATTTGTCAAAACATCTGCAGCATAATCAGGAATGGTGAGACGAGAGTTGTTGTCTTCAAATTCTTCGGTATATTCCCAACCTTCAATAAGGAATAGTAGACGATGCATACCAATAGCAGTATTGTTTCCATGACGTTCCAAGGAATACTTTTGGGCAACAGAATCTAACAATTCATTGACTTTGCGACGGATGGTTGAAGAAACGTCTTTTAAATCCCAGCCATAGTATTCTTGAGGATTATACAATTCTGCAATCTTCGGGGAGACAAATTTGACTATGGCTTTGCCATGCTCGTTTTGGAACCCGTATTTAACGCCACGTTTTCCTTCGTAAGTCAATTCCCTGCGTTTCCCGATGGTAAGGCGTTCGGCCTCATAGCTTAACAGTGTTGCAAGCATTCTCGGAACCATTGCCCAGGCAGAAAACACCAAGATTTTTGAAAAATCCTTATTCTTCTCAAAAACGCCGCCCACATTCTTGTAATACGGATGTGAGGCGGGAACCCAAAGCAAGCACTCGCTTTGAGAATCTTCGAATAACAATTTTTTCAAATACTCAAGTCTTGCGTTATTGGAATCGAGTTCGTTATAGTTGTATATGTTGCTTTGGGTCAGCATATACTTGCGGTGTTTTTTTACGAAATCCAACAAGGCAAATTCGTCATCTTTGAAAGATTTTTCAAAGAGATGTTTCTTTAAATCGTAATCATCGGTAAAAGAAAGGACAAAGGGTGTAGATTTTATATACTCAACGGGGACTTTATAGGTGTGTGCGCGATTATTTTTCTTTTTTAAATCGCGTTCATAACTTGCGTCCATGATTCTTTGCATTTGGTTGTATGAAAGAATGTCACCAATTTTTATCGGGATTTCAAGTGCTTTCGAGTCATCAACAATTCCAGCGTTGATTCGTTCTGTTCGGCACATGACCCTGTACATGGCGTCTTCTGCTTTGTCCTTGCTTGCCTTGAGGATTGTGAAGTTCTCGCCATCCAATTGCGAAAGATTCTTAGAATAGGATTCCCAAACTTGCTGAAATTTTTCGTATTTCGATTTATCTTCGCCGGTATGCAGAAATTTCATCAATGAAAGAAAATCTTGATACTGCTCATCAACATTATTCTCGTTTAGTTCTTCAAGTGTACTATAAGGTTTATAGGGCGTCGCCGATAAGAGAAGAATCTTTGTATTGGGATTGCCAAAGAATTTCTTCACTAACATGTTGGTTTCACTATTGTCATCTGACTCATCAATTAGATTCCTAAATCTTTGGAATTCATCCATGATGACTAAATCTGGATCCATTTTCGCTAGGCTAATCTCTGCGAAAATACGGCGAAGCCTGTTAACGAGGATTTTGGATTCTTTGCAAATATAAGAAGGACATTTGTCCTCAAGTATCTTGAGTATGCTGGGAATAATATCGGAATTTTCTTTTCGCGCAAGAATATCTTTTAGCGCGGCTTTCATTTCCTCTAGATAATTGCTGCCATTGGCATCGCAGTTGATGACTTGATTCTCATATTCTTCAATCCACTCCTTCCAACCATTCTCTACATTCATTTTCATGAATCTAGAAAATCTCTGCTGAACATCAGCAAAAGAGTCTAAACGGCTCAACAACACATAAAGCAAAGCGCGTTCTCTTTTATTTCCGCACCCAAGGGTCATGGAGAACGATGTTGAGGGAGTTAACGGAATTAACTGTTCATAGGCATGGTCCTTTCCTGCTTTTTGGTATATGGAAAGGTGTTGCATCGAAAGTCGGCTTTCGCTAATATCTAAAGTATCATCAACGCCAAGGGTATGGGCATTTTGGTTCGCGATATTCGCATTGGAGCATATGTAGACGACCTTGAAGTGTTCATCTTTTAAGTCTGTACGATGCCATTCGCCGACCAGCTTGATAACTTTACTCGCAACAACGGTTTTTCCAAGGCCAACTTCATCAGCTAATAAAACACGTTTTTGACCGCCTTGGAAAACCTCCAAAATACGATTTGCGGTAGCTAGCTGAAAATCTTTAGGTTCTTTTAGCATGCTACCTCACATATTTCCGTGCTTCCAGGAAAACATCAAGCATTGTCTTGAACGATTCAGGAACTTTGTTGCCAAACTTGTTCAAATCTTGTTTTATAATATCTAATCGGTCTGGATCATTGGAAACTGTATTCAACATTTCTTCATAAAGTGAAGCTGTTACAGAGGTGTCTTTTCCGAGAACTTTGTTTCCTAAGAGCCGTTCCTGTTCCTTTTCATTGAAAAGAGTTTCTTGGGGATGGTCGGATAAAAGGATGGATACGTAGTTGATAAACTTGTTCTCCGTATCTACGATACTCTGGAATATGGCATTATCACGTTCTTCGGGAATCCCCTCTGTGCGGATTTTTACGACAGAACGTTGTTGTGTCTTCGGGTCTTTTCCGGCCGTCAAGATATAGAATTCCGACAAGTCCTTCAAAAGCATTCCCGAAATCTTCGTTTCGGCTGAAACCTCAATATAGGGCTTGTTTGCAGGACCTTGCAACGGCGTTATGGACACATCGACATCCCACTCGCATTTTTTGAAGTAGACAATTGTGTCATATTGGTCCCCGGTCTTTACCACTTTGGCATGATCTATATTGCGAATGGCTTCGCCAAAGGCAATTTCTTCTGCGGTTAATTCTCTTGCGCAGTCATCGGCAAATATGGCGTCTACAGGAACATACTGGTTTTCTTCTTCACCTAGCATGGTTTCCTTGAATTTGTCGAAACTAGCCTTATAAGGCATATAATGCAAACGCAAAAGTAGTTCCGTATTACGGTTAAAAGCATTATGCGTTGCATTTGCTGAGCCTAGATAAAGGTTGTTATTGCCATCCTTTGAAACGAAATACATTTTTGCATGTAAATCAACTTTTGCTTCTTCGTCGTCTATAAGGTTCTCATTTACAGCAAAAATGTTGCCTAAACCCATAAGGTCATGAACGTTTTGAGTTATATTGTTTCGGCGAGTGACAAGATGCTTCCTGTTAGCTTTTTCAAAAAGCCATTTTAGAGTCTTTTCGTCAATAAATGGGGAAAAAACAATCATGTCACGGCCCTGCATTTCATCGTAAACGTTTTCTTGATTCATTAACCCGTTTATAGCAGGGTTGAAAGCGTAGAATTCGTAATCGTCAAAAGGCTCGTCTACGACAAATTTATCGACACGGCACAAACTGTCACATAGTTTGCGAACCATTTCTCGCTTTTTTGGTGTTGCAAATTTTGCCACCCAATCAAGTAAGTTGACTACGGGCATGTATTTCGATTTATTCCTGACACTTCCGGTTACATCGCCCGTTAAAGTCACCACGATATCAAGGCTGTCATCAAAAGTCAGATTTCGACTCAAGACCACAAGCTTTATTCTGCGGTGTCCATCTTTGTTGATTTCTTGAATTGCCCAAAGTTTTGGGTGAAAATTTCCTTTTTGCTTGACAGGGAAAATGCTGTTTTCAAGCAGAGAATATACAGTTCGACAATCCCTCGACACCTTTATACTACTCGGGTTGCAGAAAACTGCAATTTTGTCGCTACTCTTACGGATTGCTGCCAGCAAACATGCAGGAGACTGTTTGACAAAGTCTTCTGAATCGCCGAGCATTCCAAAAGAAATAGGGACAGAAATGAGGGCTTCGAGATCCAAAGAATAAGACAATCCTACGGCAAATTCAACCTCGTAGCCGGGCGAATTGAGCATATCTCCATACATCAGACTTTTAAAATACGATTCAGCCATTGCCCACTCCTAGACCTTCACGAATTTCATTCACCATCGTCCATGCCGTTTCCCATCGATATGTAAGATGGTGGTAATGCACCAGATGGTTTGGATCAAAAGAATAGGCTGCGGGGTGTCGTAACTTATAGCGGACATTTCCCTTAATATCCCTTTCTCGGTCGACTAAAATATCATCCAATTTTGAAAAGTTGCCTGTTGATTTGCCTTCAAGAATCGCGTTCAACGCTCTTTCGCAGAAGAATCGTATGCTAGAATCATTCAGATTGCTTCCAAGGAATGAGAAAATATCACTCAAAGTCTCTTTATTATGTACATCATTGGATTTGTCTAGTTCTTCTAAGAATTGGTTATGCAATTCGTTCTTTGCCAATTCATTACCACATCCGTCTGCATAGATATAATTGTAGCGAACATGCATTGGGAATATAAAGCGTGTAAATTTTCGCGCTAATTCAAGTTGTTTACGAATATTCAAGTCTTGTATTTGCGAGATGTCAAATTCTAAAAAGTCGCTATTTCCGTTTGTAATCTCATCATGTTCCAAAAAATATGCGAGCAGGGTTTTTCGAGTCTTTTCTGAAGAAAGAATGTGTCGCTTGATAAACAAGGCTTCACTCTTGTTCAGCTTTATGTTCATTTTTTTATTAATGTCGAAATTACATGTCGGCTTAGAATAGAAAGCAATGACTCCATCACCGCCATCATCATCTATTCCACCTTCTTCAGCCTCTTTATACTTCACGGTCTTTTCGTGTCGCGAATAATCGTAAATCAGGTTATAAAGCGAACCGGATTCTTTCATAATGCCAAATGCAACCAGCCCAGTCCAGTAAATATAGGTTGGATTATACTTGACATACTTGTTGCCTTCGACAACACTGCTGCCTGTGATGCCGCCGGTTCCTGGTTCCGAGCCCGCTACAAGATTTTTGGTTAATTTAATTTCTAGCTCTATTATTTTGGCTTTCACATAGCGGGGGCTTTTGTAATTCTCTTTTTGTGCTAAATGGTATAGTTGAGGCAATACTGCAAAATATTTGGCGTGGTGTTGCAGTGTGGATATGCCTGGAAATAAAAGGTCGGCAAAAGCATCCCTAACGCGTCCGATGCCTAACTCATCGACGGATCCCTGTTCTCGCAACCGCTGTAGGGCATTATTTACCCTGCGGCGCTCTTCAGAAGAAAAATGGACAAAACCTATTTCCATGTCGAAAAATTTAATAAATTGATTTTTTCAGTTTCCCGTCATTTTTCTTTTCTGATATTAAAAAAACAACAGACCGTTGGCTAATTAAAATACAAATGGAAATTGCTCCACCTTTCTAGGGAATGAGTTCCATCCTCAATGAAATTCCAGGTCTCCACATAGTCCCCAGGAACTGCGAAATTCTTGGATTTGATAAATTCTAGAAATGCTTCGGGTGCGTCACCATACTGGTCGTCGAATTGGTCGGCCAATGCGTTCTTTTCGCTGGTAGTTAATTCTTTGGCTTCGTTGTATGTTTTGAAACGTGTATTGGATGTTTAGTTTTTCCCATTGACGATTTTCCCCGCCTTTCTGAAAGCTCTAGCAATCTTGAAGTGGTTGGTTTCCTGGTAGATAGGGTCCTTTTGTCCACCGAGGCTGATGCTTCTCAGGTAAACGCTGCGCGGAT
>JAEEGG010022629.1_pt1 | contig 12353 bp, 12 predicted proteins | sample 9134161 | NCBI WGS metagenome assembly JAEEGG01 (sample SAMN16246543, study PRJNA631951) | gut metagenome | biome: gut microbiome; feature: rumen; material: CR-attached | host: Bos | place: Iran: Karaj | collected 2018-10
AACAATTTAACTCTCAGAAAATGACGATTAGTCAGGCTTCTAATAATGGACTATGGAGTTATTATAGACAACTCTGACAATGGTATAATATTTTAAAATCTGATGATAGATTGTCTACAATTTCTAGTGGGTTAAGAGATTACACGTATTCACTTTTTGATTCTAGAAAGAAATTATCAAAACAGCAGTATGTAGGTGATAAATCAAAATTTTTGGATGAATATAGAAAAGATATTATGATTCAAGACGAATTCCCTATAGAGAACTGTGTAGGATGGTATAATACGATTGATAATATTAGTTTCGCAAATGATTTTCCAACAGCCCTTACTATAGCGGTTTGGTATAAAGAGAGTAATTGTGGATATTATTTGCCAGCCAATGGTGATGGACCATTTCAGATTGTAAGTAAAGATTATGGAAATGGAGAAATAAACGAGGAAATTTTTAGACAAACTATTCAGGATTTTATAGATTTTGCCAAAAATAAAATAGATAATTATAATAAGAAAGCAGATGCAGATTTTCCTGAAATAAAAATTAGTTATACATGATTTGATTATACATGAGTAGTAAGTTTTGCTGCATTATATAATTGAGGAACTAGAACAGGATGAATGGTGCAACCTAATGCTCCTAAATATGTGTTTGATGGATATGGAGAGAAATATGCAAATGCTAAAAAATATGGATTATTCCCTGCATTCTTGAAGGTTTTATCATGGGAATTAAATAATATCTAATTTACTAAGAATTGAATAGTTAATGAAAATATTATCGTGGAATGTGAACTGAATTCGTGCTGTAATTCAAAAGTGATTTTTTGATTGGGTGAAAAGTAATGATGCCGATATTATATGTCTGCAAGAGGTAAAAGCATTTGAGAATCAGATACCACCAGAAGCTAGGTTTTATATGTCAGATTATAATTATCTGTGGCATAAAGGAACTAGGCCATGATATGCTGGAACTGCAATTTTTTATAAAAGATGAATAGAAATAATAGAAAAAAAATCGGATTTTTCTTTTCATGAATTTAGTGATGAAGGTAGAGTGACTGAAATAGTTTTCAAATATTGAAAAAGGGTAATTCATTTGCTGAATGTGTATTTTCCTAATGGGGGAGATCGTGCAGATGGGACAGAAATGTTATCATATAAATTAGATTTTTATGAGAAAATGAGGCAATATGTGCAATGAATTCGTGATAATTGAGAGGATATAATCGTATGTGGAGATTTTAATATTTGTCATACAGAGATAGATATTGCTAGGCCAAAAGAGAATGAGAATTCAATCTGATTTCTTCCTATCGAAAGAGCTGAAATGGATAAAATGGAAGATGATGGATTGGTAGATGTTTTTCGTAAATTGAATCCAGATTTAAAAGATCAATATACTTGGTGGAGTTATCGTTGATGAGCTAGAGAGAGAAATGTTGGCCGGAGGCTGGATTATTTTTGGATTAGTCCAGAATTATTTGATGGAGTGGAAAATATGCAGCATCAAGTAAATGTGCAGTGATCGGATCACTGTCCAATAAGATTGGAGTTGTGATAATAAAAAAGTGGCAAAAAATTTGACAAATTCATAGGGGGGGGTATAATATGTGTAGATAAATTTTATCCCCTTATTTTCTATAGATGAAAAAACAAAAAATTAATACAGAAAAACCAAAGAGAAGCTTTTGGTGAATGGTTGCTTACGTTTCTACACGACTTATCTTCTTTGCTTGAATTGCAATCTGAATTTGTGGATGATATGGCTTAGACCATCCTAATATGTGATTAATGAAAGTATGAATTCGAATTGCAGTAATTACTTTCATTTTTATGGCGATACTGCATGTAGTTATATTTAGACTCAAGGGAGAAACTCGTGAAAAATGAATTAAAATTTTGAAAAAAGTTTGAAAATGGTTCGGAAAGTGTATAGGAATATTACTGATTGTTGGATTAATTGTAGTTATTATTAATATTATATATGGTAAAAATCAATACTCAAAAATTCCTGAAGTCGATGAATCTATTTTTCAACGCACAGAACACCAAACTATTCTCCCAGATGATGAAGATGCACTAATACAATTAAATGCTAGAGAAGATATGCAAAATCGAAATAGGCTTAAATATCCTTGAGAAGAGATGGGTGTTTTAAATGCTTTAGATTATGTATATCAAAATTATAATCGACAGAATTGATTACTTTATAATAATCCATATAGAGATAGTAAAATCTGATGGGAATGGCATCAAGATGAATGTATTTTAGTTTACTCATGAGATGAGGCAAGCTGTGGAACTTGGGTTTGGAATAAAGATACAATAGATAGAATTTTAAGTAGTTATTCTGATAAAATTACAATAGGTGGAGAAAAAGTTAGTGTTAGAGAATATATACAAGCAAATGAATCTGAATTAAAATCAGATTTAGAATGGTTAGATCGTACTACTTCTATGGATTATCATTTACCTGAAATTGCGTTAGAAGTTCTTCCAAGTTTTGTTCAGTGATGTGCACGTGGTAGTATGGTAGCATTATTATATTATATAGAAAAAGAAGATTGGGATATGGTTGAATATATTGTAAAAGTAAATTATAAAACATCTGCGATACTAGATGATCTTTGAACTTTTGTTTCTGCTTTGGTTTCAATAGTTCAGCAGTGAATCGTAGATAGTACAGTAAACTCGAGCATCCAATTACTACCTGAAAATGTTAGATTCGATTTAGCTGAGTTTTATGCTGACATTATGCCAGATAGAGAAGAATTCATCCGTAATACAATAAAGTGAGAATATGCTATGTGAACATCACTTAGAAAACTATATGTCGAGGATGAAAGTCGATTTGTAACGCATTTCCCATTCTATTCTGAGGAAGATACAAAACGTTTAATGAACTACGGATACAAATTACTTTATGATGAAGAGATTGAAAAATATAATTCTCTATTCACTATGCAAATAAATAATGAAAAGTGACATGTTTCTTGACTTGAACATTCAATATATAATTTGTATGGTAAACAAATAATACTTGATCTTATGCCTAGAATGCAATCATTATATGGTAGATTAGATTGGAATATGTGGCATAAAGAAGCATTAATTGAAAATTTAAAATCTGGAGAATATAAAGTTTGGTTCAATGAAAAACAGTGGAATTGAGAGCAGGCAGATTATTACTACAGAGAACATCGTTTACCAACGGAGGAAGAATTATCTGAATAATACAATCCTTATGAATAATTTTATCTTATAATCTATACAAAAATGAAAAAACAAAACATTAACGCAGAGAAACCAAAGAGAAGCTTTTGGTGAATGGTGGGTTATATCGCCACATGGTTAATATTCTTTGCATGAGTAGGTATCTTTATTTGTTGATTAGATAAATCTTTTCTCTTGATGCATTTATGACTCTGAATCACATTAGTATGTTTTGTGGTCATGTTGGCTCTTCATATCGTAATATTCAGACTTAAGTGAGAAACTCAAGAAAAATGGATAAGAATATTAAAAAGAATTTGAAAATGTTTTTGACGATTTTTATTGATTGCATTAGTTTTACTCATAATCAATATGATTTACGGTAAAATTCAATATTCAAGAATTCCTGAAGTTGATGAATCTATTTTTCAACGTAGTGAACATCAAATTCAATTACCAGATGATGAAGATGCATTAATTCAATTGAGAAAATTAGATGATAAATATAGTGAAAATGAGCTTTGGAAAAATTTAGAAGCAATATATAAGGCTTCAATTACTAATTCCGCTAATAGTATTATATATAAAGATAGTAGAGTATGATGGTATCGAAATACAGATGAATGTATTGTGGTTTATTCTGGAGATGAAGCAAGTTGTGGAACTTGGGTTTGGGATAAAGAAACATTGAGTAGGATTCTTGACCGTAAATTCAATATGTATGAACGATCTACTCCATGAAGGGAGGATTATTTGAATTTGAGTGGAGAAGCGGTTACCATTAGAGAATATTTGGATGCAAAAGAGCCAGAAATTATAGCTGATTTGCAAGAATTAGACAGAATTGTTTCAATGGATTACTATTTACCAAATGATCAATTTTTCGCATTACTTCCAGATTTATTTCAAAGATATACTCGTGGTAGTATGATTATGTTATTATATTATACTGATAAATGAGATTGGGATATGGTTGATTATATTATAAAATTAAATTATAAGAGTGCAGATATTTTGAATCATTTTTGAGGTTTGATTTCTTTTCTTATGTCTGTTACATTACAAGATTATGTAGATAGTACAGTAAATTCAGTGATGCAACTTTTCCCTGAAGATTTGAGATTAAATTTGGAGAAATTTTATGAAGAAAATATGCCTAACAGAGGAGATATAGTTCACGAAATAGCGAAATGAGAATATGTTTTATGGAATGAACAAATTAAATGATTTAAAGAATCATATGGAGAGGAACCAGCTATGAAAATATTAATCAATTATCCTCTTTATTCTGAAAAAGATACAAAGCGTTTGATGTTGTATGGTTATAGCATACTCTATGATGATAATCCTAAAGAATTTGATAGCCTCACAGATAATATACTTAAGAAAATGTGATATTCTGTGTATAATATTTGGTGAACTATTTTATATTGATCCCTAACGCCAAGATTGCAATGATACAATTATAGATTAGATTGGAGTATATGGCATAAACAAGCACTAATTGAAAATCTTAAATCTGGAGAATATAAAGTTTGGTTTAATGAAAAGCAATGGAATGATAATCACGATTATTATGAAATCAATCGTTTACCAACTGAGGAAGAATTAGCAGAATAAAAAGTATAAACAATAAAAAAACTCTCCGAAATGGAGAGCTTTTTTTGGCTATGCGATTTGAATTATGCTTCTTCACCTTCTACAGGCTGTAATTCGTAATCATGGTTGGCTGCGAAAGTTTCTTGGATGCTGCTTAATTCACTATTTGCAGTTACCATTTCTTGGTCGATAGCGTTTATTTCTTCAACTAATGTCTTGTATTTCTCAGCCTCTGCTTCTGGAAGTTCTTCACTAGTTAAGTAAGGTAATAATTCATTGAGTTTTGTAAAGTATGAAATATCTAATTCGAGAATTTTGATGATTCAGTCTTTTAATGAACTGTCTCCTTCCCAATCACCTAAAGCATTGATTTGATCGATTGAACTTTGACATTGAGTAATTGTGTTGTTGATAGCAGCTTTAACATCTTCTATTCAATCTTCGTAGTCTGTAGGGATATCGTTTTCAGATATGATACATTGAGAAGCTATATCAACGAGAGTATCATTGTAGCTAATTACGGCATTGTATTGAGGTGTGTTGTCTTCGATGATTAAATCTCATTGATTGTCTGTTTCAGTATTTGTATTTTTATTACTTCAACATCATGCCAATGTTCAAGCAAGTACAATTACTCATAATAATGTTAATAGTCTAATTTTTTTCATAATAATTTAATATAGAGATATAAAATTTGATTACTTGATTATTTATGTTTTATTACTTTTTATGCAAGGGATTTTTTATTTTTCGTCTTCGTATTCTACTTCTAATTGGATTTTTTCTGGCACCAAAGCTTTAGGTACAATTATTTGTAGAGTATTGTCTAGAGTTAACTTGCTATGAATTTTATCGAAATATACCTGTGGAGGAATGTCGATTTCTAGTTCGATAGGTCACCAGTAACATTCTTCTTGTATAGGAATGCAAGAATCTTTGAGTTGAGGTGCTAATCTGAATCATTTAATATGAATTCTGTAATTTTCAATTTTTACTTCCACAGACTCTTTTTTTACTCATCCAAGAGGTATAATAATGATTACTTCTTGTGGTGATTCATACATATCGTATGGAATATTTGGAGTATTTAATTCTGCCATGATATAATATTTTATATAAATCTGATACTAAAATATAGTTCTTCTAATGAAATGCAATTATTCTTTTCACATTTCTATTACATATTGTTGGAATAGATCTCATTTTTCTTCGAAATTTTTCCAGCATGAGAATGAAGGAGATGCTGTAGAAAGTAGACAAACTTTTCATTTGTTAGTGTGTTCATAAGCAAATTTTACAGCCTCTTTCATGTCGCGGGTATGTAGTGTTGTATATCATTCTTCTCATAACATTTCTGCAATTTTTTCTCATGAATCTGGGAAAAATACAATATTTTTGATCTGACTTTTTTTGATTCTTTCTACTAGAGCAGGAAAATCAAACCAAAATCACTCTATTCATCCGAGGAATATTGTTTCGAGTTTATCTCAAATTGCATTCATAGCAGCCATTGTAGAGTCTGGAGTAGTAGCAATAGCATCGTCGTAAAAATCTATTCACTTGAAATTTCCAACTAACTGTAATCTATGGCGAACTGCTTCGAAAGTTTGAATAGCTTTTTGTAGTGTGGTAGCGGGAATCTGAAGTAAATCGGCTAAGGCCACGATTGCAGAAATATTTTGTAGATTATGCTCTCAGATTAAATTTATATCAGATAGTGGAAATACTGGTCTTCATTTAGAATAAAAACATACTCCATCCCATGTAAATTCAGATTCTGCTCAATATAGAATGAGCTCTGAATTTGGAAATCTTTCCCTTAAATTGTAGTCATTTAGAGTTTTTTCGTAAACGATTGTATACTCACTTCAGTTAATGATATTAAATTTGGCTTTAGTATAATTCTCCATATTTCAGTGCCAATCTAGATGAACTGGGAAAATGGCTCATAATATTGAACAGAAATTTTTCTTTTTTAAAGTTTCGAGCATAAAACTGGAAAGTTCGATTACAACAAAATCATGTTTAGTTTCAAAATCTATTTCATCTAAAACTGCAGTTCCGATATTTCATACTAATTTAGTATTGTATCATGCAGTTTGTAGCAAATGATTTGTCAATGCAGTCATAGTAGTTTTTCATTTCGAGGCAGTCAACGCGATCACTTTTCATTCATAATGATCAAAGAAGAACTGGACTTGAGTTATAGTTTTATCTTGAACAGCTTGAATCTCTGAATAATAAGGAATACCTGCAGATTTGAAAATTAAATCAAAATCATTTAGATTTTTTAGATAATTTTCTCATGTAATAGAATTAATTCAATCTGGTAAATTATCTACAGATTTTCAGTCCAAAACTGTAATATTTTCTGATTTTACATTGTGGCGTAGTAGAAAATTCAGAGTTGATTTTCATTCTTTCCCATATCATAGGATTCAGATTTTTTTATTTAACAAAATTGAGAAATCCATCTATAATGGTATTAAAAATTAAACGTAAAGTATGATATTCAAAATAAATATATTTTCAAGAAAAGTGAAATCTGATTGAATTTTATGGAGGAATTATTATTTTGGACTTGCGATATGGAAGGTTGGCCGAGCGGTTGAAGGCGCACGTTTGGAGTACGTGTTTGCACCCTGTGTAACTAGGGTTCGAATCCCTAACCTTCCGAGTTTGTTTTTTTAGCCTGAAATACCTATTTATTTCTATGTTTTAATTGACAAATGGATTTAGCGCAAATTGTAGTTATATTATCGTTAATCAGTTTCTTAGTAGTATGATTGTTGGTTAAAAAAAGTAAAATGGATTCTTATGTTGATTTTACTATGAATAGATGAAAATTAAGTTGGTTTACGATTGCTTGTGGTATTAGTATGACTTTTGCTGGATGATCAGCCATTCTTACTACTGCATCTATATGATATAGCTTTAAGTGGTTTGCTCTTGTTGATCCTATTGCATTGATGATAGGTCTTATTATTTCTATTATGTTGTATAAGCTGTATTTATCTGATAAATGAGCTACTATTTCTGATTTATTGTCTTCAAATCATAAAGGATTGAATGTATTGGTTGGTTGTGTGACTTCGTTTGTATTTGTATTGATTGTTGCTAGTCAATTTGTTGCTTTGTCTAAAATGTTGGTACCATATTTCCCTTCAATCAATCCATTGTTAATAACGTTAATTGTATGAACTGGTGTATTTTCGTATGTATTTTTTGGTTGATTTAATTCCGTAACAAAAACAGATGTACTTCAATTTATTTTGATAATGTTGTTTTTTGTTATTCCAATGTGATTTTTTGTTGTGTCATGAAATCTTTATGATTATTGACTTTGAAACAACCATGAATTTGTATCTATGCCATTGGATTATATTATACTTTTTTCTATTCCCATTTTATTTACTCCGCTGTCTCAAGATATAAATCTTAGGATAAAATCGGCGAAAGATTCAACTAATGGTAAAATATGATTATTTGTTTGAGGATTGTTTTATTTTATTATTGCATTGACTGCAGCATATGTTTGAATTTATTTAGGTAAAACATGAATTCAGCTTACAGATCCAGAACAAGCCATTCCGTTCTTTTTCAAAGAAAAGTTCCCTTATGTATGATTTGTTGCAGTTGTTGCAACACTTGCAGCAATAGTATCATCATTGGATTCTTATACATTAAATTCTATTACATCGATATCTAACGATATTATTCATCCTTTATGTAAGAAGGAAAAAAGTGCAGCGAATAATATTAAAATAGCCTCGTTGATTACTTATGTTTTAGGAATGAGTATTGCATTGTTTTTTAATAAAGTTTTGGCATTATCATTAACTTCGCTTTTAATTTATATTTCAGTTCTTTCTCCAATAGTGCTATGAAAAGTTTTACGTTTGAAGAGTAAATCAATTTTCATTTCTTCTATAATTAATATTTTAGCAATTATTGTGTGTGAAGTCTTTAATATTTGATTTGAACCTAAGGCAGTAATATACCCATTGTTTTGATGCGTGGTTATATTGATATTTTTCGTAATGGATTATGTATTGGAAATGAAAAATAAATAATTTAATGTTTGGAATTTTATATTTTGATTGTAGAGTATGCAATATAGTATAGAAAATATAGCTTGAATTAACTGTATATTTGCACCCATGAATGATATTCATTCTATTACGGTTCAAATTATGTGTAAAGCGTGAAGTGTATATGAAACAGCTGAACAGAGTTGAATTGCTCATTGTGTAGAACATATGTTTTTTAAGTGATGAGAACGTTATAAGAATCAGAAAGAGGTTTCAGAAACTTTAGATTCTATATGAGCTAGTTATAATGCATATACTGGTAGTGATACTGTTGAATATTTTGTTAAATGTGCTCCAGAGTTTGTTGAAAAAGCGATGGATGTGTTAGCGGATATGTTAATGAGTGCGAAGTTTGATGAAAAGGAATTAGAAAAAGAGAAAAAAGTAATAATTCAGGAAATGAAAATGTATGAAGATAATCCACGTAGATTATTAAGTGATAAGCGGTTAACTTGGTATTTTTGAGAAAATAGTTTTGGGCGTCCTATTATCTGAACAGAGGAAACTGTAAATTCGTTTACTCAAAAAAATTTAAAGGATTATAGAGGTTCTTTATATACAAAAGATAATTTGATAATTGTTGTTGCAGGTAATTGAGCAGGAGATGATAAAATTAAACAGTTAATTGCAAAATATTTTGATTGAATGAGTGATAAGAAGACCGTTAATCAGCCTGATTTTCCTAATTTTATTCCTAAAGAACATGAATCATTTTTTAAGAAGTGAACTGAACAGAATCATTTAATTATTTCGGCAAGATGAATTTTATGAACGGATGAAAGAAAGTATGCTGCTAAAGTTTTAGGGTGAGTTTTGTGATGAAATATGTCTGCTCGTTTATTTCAAAATATTAGAGTTAAGGAGTGATTGTGTTATTATATTTCTGCTTATCATGGAGCATCTCCATATAATTGAATTTTTATGGTTAGAGCAGGAATGGATAAAAATAGGTTTGATTATGGGTTAAAAAGAATTAGGGAAGAAATTGAGAATTTGGCTAAGAATTGAATAAATCAAGCAGAATTTGAAAAAACGATTGGATATTTACAGTGAAATATTCAGATGTGAATTGAAACTTCTGATGAGATGGCTTCATTTTTATGAGATCAGTATTTGATGTATAGTGAGATAGAGACATTGGATGAAATATTAGAAAAATATAAAAATCTGACTTTAAATGATGTAAACCAGCTTGCTCCAATGTTATCTTTGGATAATTGTTATACTTATCATATAGAATAATATGTTATAATGATAATGTTGTATATTGGGTGAATGTAATATCTTTTTCATGTAACTTTGTTGCTAATCAAGTACCTAAATATCTTCGATGTCGTGGTTCTATATAATATCCATCAAATTCTTTTCAATTTTGATAGCTCTGATGGAATCAATATAGATGCGCGTTTTCATGTAACCAGTCGTAATATTTTTGATATTTTGATAAAAATTTTTGTTCGTTTGTTGCTTCTCGTAAGTCTACAGCTAATCATAGTTGATGTTCAGATTCTCACTCTCTAGCGCATCGTCAGCTTTGTTTACAGCTTTCTGATATTGAATTTTTTTGATATGAATAACTTCTATATGCACTGGCTATAACAATATTGGTTCAGAATTTTTCATAAAAAGCATCCGCCATATTCTCTAAATTATTTGCTGCCTCTTCTCTAAATGTGTGTTTACTTTGAGCAGATATATGTGAACGTCATTGTAGTGGAACTAAATCAGATGGTTCATAACTTATATTAGCAAAAGGTTTATTTACTCAAACAAATTTTTGGATATTATCGTCAGGTAGTTTTGAATAATCTATTTTTGATAAAAATGATGATAGGTCAATTCTTGTAATTTTGGGAAATTTTTGTCAAATTTCTTGGTTTTGAGCAAATGAAAAACATGTAATAATGGACAAAAATATTGCAAATAAAATATATTTTTTCATTTTGTGTGATTAACTTAATTTAGAAATTAGCTCGTTATATATTTCTTCAATAGATTGGTCTGCATTGATTGTGATTAATTTTCAATTATTTTCAAATGATTGTATAATTGGTAATGTTTCAGAATAGAACGTTTCTAATCTTTTATTAATAACATCTTCTTTGGCATCATCTGCACGTCACTGATCAATAGCTCTTTTTTGGATTCTTTCAATGGCTTTTTCGCGAGATAAATCAAAATTTATACAGACATAATCTCTTCATTTATTTGCTCGTTGTTTTACGAAATAGTCTTTTTGGTTTAGGTTACGAGGAAATCCGTCTAATAATACATATTCTCATTCATTTAATAGATTTGTTCCACAATCGAAAAGTCAGAATACTAATTTATCTTCTACTAATAATCATGCTTGTATACGGGATGATACATAATCTGAAAATACATTTTTATTTGAGCTTAACGCTCTGAAAATGTTTCATGCTTCAAAATATTTGTAGTTTGGATTGTTCTGTAAAAAGATATTTGCTTGGGTTCATTTACCACATCATTGTACTCAGAAAAAAAGGATGTCTTTGTTCATTATTATTTTTGTAAATTATAAAACTTATTGTATTAAATATAAAAAACTGCGGATAAAAAGAAAGGGAATTTAAATCTCTTCTATATGGTGTGTGTCATTTAAAGGATGTGAGTACGCTTCATATAGGATATTTATGGATTTATTTATGGGTTGTGATTTAAAATTAGCATTTTTCAGAATCTCTAATAATTTAATTTTTTCGTTTATATCGGAGGTTTTACTGTTTATTACTGTGGATATTGTTTGTATTTCTTTTGCATATGAATTAGAAACCTCTATTTTCATTCAGTCTATTATAATTTTTTCGGTTTTAAACAATGTTTTTAAAATGTTGTTTAAATCTTTTTCTCAAAATAATTCTAAATCTCGAAATCAGTTATAAACTTTATTATTCTCTATATTTATTATGGCCCAATCAGCTTCTCATGTTACTTTAAAACTTAATCAGTGAGTATAATCTGTATTGAAATATATGGCAGCGACGATTTCTGGATGGTTTATTAGGAACTCCCATAATTGGTGTAGCCAGTAGTCCTTACGTTCATCATCGTTTAAATATTCTTTTCTTGATTTATCGAAATCGTAGCTTCAGCTATATCGTACACTTGTAGTGGCTACTTCATCAATTATGATTGGTTTTCAAAATTTTTGTAAACGTTCGTAGGTTTTCCAATTTTTGTCGTAAAGAATTTGTGCTGGCGATAGCCATTGACGATTGTCTATAGCTTTTCACCAGTTGTAAAATGTGAATCATATAACATCCACGAACTCATCTCACGGATAATAATCTTCAAAATGATAGCAATCTTTTTTTCAGAGATTACATTGAATCAAACTAGCAGATTGAGAAGGAATTCATTTAGTCGGCATATCCCGATGGTTTACAGAAAAATCAAATGCAATATTTTCTTCGCTGAGTCATGCAAGTCT
>JAEEGG010022630.1_pt1 | contig 12352 bp, 7 predicted proteins | sample 9134161 | NCBI WGS metagenome assembly JAEEGG01 (sample SAMN16246543, study PRJNA631951) | gut metagenome | biome: gut microbiome; feature: rumen; material: CR-attached | host: Bos | place: Iran: Karaj | collected 2018-10
TATGGCATTCGCCACTTCCTGAGCCACACGAACCTTCTTGCCGATACGATCAACCAAAAGGAAATGACATTCGGGATAACGGATGGCCAAAGGAATGCCGGGGAATCCTCCTCCACATCCGACATCCACGATACGGGTGCCTGCTGGCCAGAGCTGATTTTCGTCCACATATTTTGCAATGGCCAAGGAATGCTGCACGTGATGTTCGTAGAGGTTGTCGATATCCTTACGGCTAATCACGTTTATCTTGGCATTCCATTCTTCATAAAGAGATTGGAGCATGCCATATTGCGAGACTTGGACATCAGTCAGGTCGGGGAAATATCTCAGAAAATCAAGCTGAGCCATCGGCAATTAACTTTGACTAACAAAATTGTAGGCAAGCATCTTTATCGACGAATCGTCCATCAGAAAAGGAAGAACATCTTCCCAGGAAAGTGTAATCTGAACGACACCCACGCTATATGGGGCTATCTCGTAGGGATCGTATGTCCAGGTGATGCCATCTTCATTCACGTAGAAATTGTCGGTGGCAACAATATCGTTAGGAGCCGTGAACTGTCCCTTTTCGGTTAGCTCTTCGATGGTCGAGTAACCATTTTGGACCATCAGCTTATTACGTAGTGCTGCGTGAAGGTCGGGCAAGGTAGCGTCATTGAAGACATTTGCAATGGAAAGCTGTTGTAAAGTATTGAGGTCGAAAACGCCATTGTCAACCGTCTTGTTGCCATGGGCGCCACCTGTGTAACTATCGGTAACCACCTGATAGCTTATGATACCGTCGGCATTGTAAAGGATATCTCCTACAACATTCTCTACATAATTCATCCATGTCGAGGCTGCTTCGGTTTTCGCCAAATCACTTTCGTGCTGTCCGATGGCATCATGTCCTTCACTCAGATACTGCATCACGTAGGAACGCACATAAGCATTCACCATCGATTCGACCGAACCGTTGGCGTCAGCCACGAACGAACCATCCTTGGGAAGCGTAGAAATGAAACTTTCGATAGCTTGAAGCGTTTCTGTCGGTGTCTGCGCAACGGGAGTCGCCATCTTGATAACAAGATGACAGAACGGTTTTTCGTAGGAATGGAACAGCGGACAAATCGTATCAACCCTAAGGGTGTCGAAATCCACATGATCTACCGTTGCAGGTGCCTTTGGTTTGCAGGATACCAGACTGCAAAGAAGGATAAGAATGCCGGGAATAGCTGTAAAAAAGCTTTTCATTATTTAATTAAATATAAAATCGATGCAAAGATATATCTTTTTTCCGAAAAATACACTATCTTTGCACCGAAAAATTGAAATTTCATGAAGAAAAGTTTATTTTTTATACTTCTTGTAGCAATTTGTGCACTAGATTGTTCAATTTCTTCGGCGCAGACCTATGATGAACTGATAACAAGGAGTTTCGACTACCTGGATGCCGATAGTCTGCCTGAGGCAGAAGATGCACTCCGTGAGGCACTTCGCATCGAGCCCGGTAACCCCGGCAATGGGATGCTGTTGCTCAATCTTGGAACAATCCAACGACGTCAAGGCAAACTGAAAGAGGCAGAAGAGTCATACACCATTGGTCTTGCCTTTCTTCCGAACAACCTCACATTACTCAATAGCCGAGCACAACTCTTTGCCGAGATGGAGAAATATCCCGAGGCCATCAACGACTATACCGAAGTGATCTATCGCGAACCTGAGAATGAGGATGCCTATTACGAGAGGGCACTCTGCAAACTCATGAACCAGGATACACTTGGTGCTCGACTGGACCTCGAACAAATCGACCGATTCAATCCGAACAGCGCAAAATCACGCCTTGGAATGGCTTACGTCTACAAGGCGCAACAGATGTGGCGCGAGGCATCGGAGCTTTACGACGCGCTGATCGAGAGGAATCCAAGAAATGCCAGTCTGCTGCGCGAGCGCGCCGAAGTTTTCTACTTTTCCAACCGCATGGGAGCTGCATTGGATGACGTCAACAAGAGTATTGATTTCGATCCTCGCGACCCTTACAGTTACCTGTTGAGGGCACAAATCAGATATGCGAAAGGCGACAGGGAGTTTGCCCGAAGAGACCTCAATCAGGCGCTCGAATTAGGCCTCAATAAGGAAGAAGTAAGAGATTTGATAGAAAAACTAAAATAATTTTTCATTTTTTCGATTATTTTTGTTCATCGTATTGAAATTTTTACTATCTTTGCCGCGTAATTTGTACTTATGGCAATGCGCACCTTTTCAACATATATAGAATACCTTCTCATGACCCGACACTACTGCTATGTGCCGGGACGTGGCGCTTATATGCTGGTCGATGAACCATCATTACTGGCAAAGACCCCTCGTATTGGTAACGAAAGCCAGGTTCTGCACACAATTGCAGCACCTCATCGCATCGTTCGATTCAGTCCTCTCCTCTCGCATGACGACGGCATGCTTGCCAGCCTCCTGATGGAAGCCGAAGGCATGACCTTCGACGAGGCTTGCCGTTATATCGAGCGACAGGCACCTTTGCTGGCCGAAGATTTCCTGCAATCGGCCACTATTCATATCGACTTCGAAAACTACGGTTTCGAGCATCTGAATGTCGAGACCTGGGCCGATTTGGAAGCACGTCTGGCAAGGTTACAGACAGAGGCTGAGAAGAAGGCTGGCGTTGCAACCATTGGAAATGCCAAGCGCGACGATATCATTGAGATCCCGAAATATTGGCTCAAGCGCGCTGCTGTTGCTGCGCTCATCGGTGTCTTCTTCTTCACCAACTTTATCGGTTTGAACCACGGCACCACACAAATGGCGAGTGTCATCGATATGAATGCCATTCAAAGGAACAGCATCATCCATCAGACATGGGACGAAGAGGATGAACTCTTTGACCTTGCCTCGCAAGAAACCCTCACCGAAAAAGACAATGCACTGATCGAATCGGCCATCGCTGATGCAGTGGCTGAATCCAGCGTACGTCATCCCGAGATGGTTGCCACTGTGCCCGTTTCGCCAGTAGATATCCAAGAGGATCCTTTCGAGGAAGTGGCTGAAGGTACAACATATTTCATCGTAGGCTTCTGCACCTGGACCGACAGTTATGCCAATGATGTTCTCAACCGCTACAAGAGTTACGGTTACAAGAACGCCGGTATCCTCGTCACCAAGGATCTCTATCGTGTCTTTGTCGACAAATTTGCCGACAAGGACGAGGCTCGCGCCTACCTTTTCGACGTCCGTAAGGAGAATGACAAGCTCAAGAAGACTTGGTTGCTGCCATTCGAAAACAACGGATCTCTTTCTCCGTATATTATAAAAAATATATATAATGACAACCAATTATCAATGGAATTGTCGCACCCTCACCAACGAACAGAAAGAGATCAAGGATGAATTAATTGCTGAACTCAACCTCAATCCAATCGTCGCCACTCTGCTCGTTCAGCGTGGTGTGACAACGGCCGAGGAAGCTCATCGCTTCTTTCGCCCGCAATTGTCAACAGGACTGCATGACCCATTCCTGATGAAGGATATGGACAAGGCAGTGGCCCGTCTGAACGAAGCCATAGGACGCAAGGAACGTATCCTAATCTATGGCGACTATGATGTCGATGGCACCAGCTCGGTGGCATTGGTGTATAGATTCTTACGCGGTATATATTCTTCGTTGGATTACTATATCCCAGACCGTTACGACGACGGATATGGTATCTCGGAGAAGGGTGTGGATTACGCCTACAGCATAGGTGTAAAACTGATTATTACGCTCGATTGCGGCATCAAGGCAATCAATATGGTGCGCTACGCCAAAGAGAAGGGTATCGACTTCATCATCTGCGATCACCACAAGCCGGATGACGAATTGCCTGAGGCAGTAGCCATACTCGATCCCAAACGTTTAGACGACGAATATCCCTACCCCCACCTCTCGGCATGTGGTGTAGGCTTTAAGTTCATGCAGGCCTTTGCTCGCAACAACGGCATGAATGAGCTGGGTATGCTTTATCCGCTGCTCGACCTTTGCGCCATCAGCATCGCTACGGACATTGTCCCGATTACCGGCGAGAATCGTGTGCTCTCGTACAATGGTTTGCGTCGAATGAACGACAATCCCTGCAACGGCTTAAAGGCCATCATTGAACTTTGCGGCCTCAAGGACAAGAAGGAACTGACCAATTCGGACATCGTCTTCAAGATTGGTCCGCGCATCAATGCCTCGGGTCGAATGATGAACGGCAAGGAGGCCGTCGATCTGCTTGTTGCCCGAGACCTCGCTACTGCCCATGAATGTGCCGAACGCATTTCGGAATACAACGAAACGCGCAAGGAACTTGACAAGCGAGTCACCGAAGAGGCCATTCAGATGGTTGACAAGATGGACATCAAGGACAAGAAATCCATCCTCGTCTATAATTCATCTTGGCACAAGGGTGTGATTGGAATCGTTGCCAGCCGATTGACAGAACATTATTATCGCCCGGCCATCGTGCTCACTTCCGCTTTGGGCTTTGCCAGCGGTTCGGCACGTTCCATCCAAGGGTTCGACGTTTATTCGGCCATCAATTCCTGTCGTGACATCATCGAGAACTTTGGCGGACACACCTATGCTGCCGGTCTGACCTTGAAGGAAGAAAAGATACCGGAATTGACTGAACGTATTGAACGTTGGGTTGAAGACCATATCACCGATGTGCAGCAACGTCAGCATCTCGACATCGATATGGAAGTGAAGTTCAACGATGTAACTCCCCGTCTCTACAAGTCACTTCGTGTCCTTTCTCCTTACGGACCTGGCAACCAGAAACCAATGTTTGTGGTGCGTCGCATCAAGGATCAGGGCAGAAGCCGCTTGGTCGGCAAAGAACAGGAACATATCCGCCTTGAACTTATCGATCCCGTTACCAATTTTACCCACAACGGCATCGCCTTCAATCAGGCTTCGAAGTTCGAGTTGGTAAAGAGCGGCAAACCTTTCGACATTGTCTTCACCATCGAAGAAAATACTTTCAGCAAGAACAACATCCAACTGCTTGTCAAGGACATTCGTGAGAGCGAATCGAACAACATTGCAGCAGTCCTCTCACTCCTTATCCGCAACACCAAGGATGACGCCGATGTGATAGGCGGAATGACTACAAATCCGGAAATGTAGTTTTTCATGATCAAAGACATTCTCAAGCAATATTGGGGCTATGATGATTTCAGACCGTTACAGTCTGAAATCATCATGTCTGTATTAGAGGGTCATGATACTTTGGGATTGATGCCTACCGGCGGAGGAAAGAGCATCACATTCCAAGTTCCGGCAATCGCTCTTGGTGGTTTGACACTTGTCGTCACTCCACTTATTTCGCTGATGAAGGACCAATGCGACCACCTTACCGAAAGAGGAATAAAGGCTGCCGCAGTATATATGGGAATGACGCAGCAGGAAATACTCGAAACGTTCGAAAGGGTGATCTCTGAGGACTATCGTTTTCTGTATATTTCTCCCGAACGACTGGAAACACGCCTCTTCCAGGCGAAACTCCAATATATGGATGTGCGTCTACTGGTTGTCGATGAAGCACATTGCATCTCGCAATGGGGATATGATTTCCGTCCGCCCTATCTCAAGATTGCCAATCTCCGAAAGCTAATATATGAGATCAGGGAACGGAACAAGGAGCCTTGGGTGTCGCTGAAACCTTATGCGGATCTTGCCTCTGAATCTACTTATCACGTCCCATGCTTGGCGCTGACAGCCACTGCAACAAAAGAAGTAATAGAAGACATCCAAGACAAACTGCATTTCCGTCGGTCGTCAAAAGTCTTGAAGACTTCCTTCGAACGTCCAAACCTTACATATTCCGTAATTTATGCCGAAGACAAACTGGGCAATCTTCGACGTATGCTTAGCGGAAAAGATGCTGGATGTTCTGCAATTATCTATTTGAGGAGCCGCATTAAGACAGCCGAAGTAGCTGAGCATTTGAATGAACATGGAATACCTGCCGATTATTATCATGCAGGATTGAGTTCGGATGTCAAGGTAAAAAAACAGGAGGCTTGGATGGCTGGCAATCCCTCGGTAATCGTGGCCACCAATGCCTTTGGAATGGGTATCGACAAGGCAAATGTCCGCAAGGTGATTCATCTCGACCTTCCGCCATCTATCGAGGAGTATTTCCAAGAGGCAGGTCGCGCAGGACGTGACGGTTTGCCTGCCGAAGCCGTACTGATCGTTTCGGAATATGATAAGTACAAGCTTCGCAAGCACCTGGTCGAGGAATATCCCGAACGTGATTTCATTCGTCACGTCTATGGTCGTCTTGCGTCATTCTTCCAGATTGCTATAGCTGCCGGACTCTATAATATGTTCGAGTTCGACATTTTCCGATTCTGCTCGGCTTATCATCTTTCGACGATACAGGTTCATTATGCCTTAAAGCTGCTCGATCAAGCGGAATACATCAAATATATTGAAGAGCCTGACCGTCATTCGCGATTGATGTTTGTCACTTCGCGCGAATCGCTATACCATCTGAACCAGTTCGACAACGAATGTCAGCGCATCATCCAAGCCGTGCTTCGCCTCTATACTGGACTGTTTGCCGATTACGTATATATCTCCGAACAGCAAATCATGAACGTCACGGGACTCGACCGAAACACGCTCTATGAGAAGCTGTTGCTCCTCTCCCGCTTCCATGTGCTGCATTATATTCCAGCGCGTCAAAAGCCGGCTATCATCTATATGACGCCACGACTGGAAGATGAGGAAGTGAAGATTCCTCGGTCAGTTTACGAGGAACGCCGTGCACGTCAGGAAGGCCGTATGGAGGCAATCATCAAATACGTTGATAATTACAAGGACTGTCGTTTGGTGCAGCTCCTGAAATATTTCGGAGAAGAGTTGGATCATCGCTGTGGAAAATGCGATGTCTGCCTGAGTGAAAATCTAAAAGGAAACATCCACGAAGAATATGACATGATTCGTCAACTCATCATTGACAAGTTGAAGGCAAATAAAACTATGCTAGTCCAACAGTTGTTGATGCAAATAGACATGAATCCCAAACACGTCGGCGAAGTTCTTCATCAAATGGTTGAAAATGAAGAACTGAAACTTTCACATGGGATGCTGTCCTTGTAAAGGATTTTAGGGATTTGAAGGGATTAGAAGGGATATTAAGGGACGTTACATTCGCCTAAATTAAATGGGCACTAAATAACAAACGTCCTTTAATAACCCTAAATTTCCCTTAATATCCCTTAGAATCTCTTAGTTTCCCCACATTATCGTGGCACTTTGCGGAGCCACATTAATCTTATTGACGTTGACTTTGTCGAGTCCATTCAAATTGATCTTTCCTGCACTACATACAATGGTATAGTCGTTTTGTGGAATATCTACCGAAATGGGCTTCTTGTTGCTGTTCAAGATGACGATGATGTTTTTCCATTCGTCATCCACATCCTTGCCTGAAATCTTATAGGCGACAACGCAATCCTTGGCTACAAGGAATTCCACGTTCTTGCGAACCAAGTCTGCCGAACCTTGACGGAAGGCAGGGTGTGCTTTGCGCATAGCAATCAGGCCGCAATAGTAATCGAAGACATCACGATACTTTGTCTTGTGGTTCCAATCGATGGCATTCACACTATCGGGACTCTTGTAACTGTTGTGCACACCTTTCTTGTCACGCAGCACCTCTTCACCATTGAAAATGAAGGGAATGCCCTGGCTAGTAAATACGGCAGTCTGGGCAAGTTTGTCAAGGGCTATAACCTCGGCTTCCGTAGCGTTGGGAGCCGTAGCATGAAGACGATCCACCAGACACATGTCGTCGTGACAACTTACGTAGGCAATCATCTGTGTGGGTTCCTTTGCCCAACCATCAATAGCTCCAAGGATTCCGAACTTGATATTCTCTTCATGTCCAGCCTCGCCAATGAGGAACGCGCCTTTCTCGTCACTCCAGAACGGACCACGAAGTGCATCACGAAGTTCGTCGCTGAAAGCAGCCACACCAGGAATGTGCGACATATTTGCCTTCATCGCCAGTTTCTCTTCGGGATAAGCTGGCGCTTCGGCTGCCCATCCTTCTCCATAGAGCAAAGCCATAGGATCGATGGCAACGGCAGCATCACGAATCTCATTCATCGTCTCGATGTCGTGAATGCCCATCAAGTCGAAACGGAATCCGTCGATGTGATATTCTGTCATCCAATACTGGATACTCTGTACCATATAGGTTTGCATCATCGGGCGATCGGAAGCCGTCTCGTTACCACAACCCGAACCATTGGCAAGGCTTCCATCTTCCTTCTTGCGGAAGAAATAACCAGGAGCAGTCAGTTCGAAATTGGAGGTCGATGCATCCATCACATGATTATAAACCACATCCATTATCACACGAATACCAGCCTTGTGGCAAGCCATCACCATCTGCTTGAACTCGTTGATTCTGATGGCAGGGTCGTAAGGGTTGGTGCTATAACTTCCATCAGGCACATTGTAGTTCAAGGGGTCGTAGCCCCAGTTGTACTGATGTTGTTCGAGCGTGGTCTCATCGACAGAAGCATAGTCATAACTCGGCATGATATGAATATGTGTGACTCCCAGTTCCTTCAAATGATTGATGCCGGAAACACCGGTATCTTCCGTCAACGAAAGATATTTACCAAGATTCTTCAACCCACTGGAAGGATCGGCGGTGAAGTCACGCCAATGCATTTCGTAAATGATAGCATCGGCAATGCTCTTCAACTCAGGACGTGCGTCATCTTCCCAACCGGCAGGGTCGGTCTTCTTCATGTCTATGACAGCAGCTCGATGACCATTAATGCCGACAGCTTTGGCAAAGATACCTGGACATTCGGCGCGCCAAGTTCCACTTTCCTTGATGCTAAATGTATAGAAACGTCCCTTCAAATCCTCTTTGACCACAGTTTTCCATAGTCCCTCGGGCTGACGTTTCATCTTCAAGGTTTTGAGAGCGTCGCCACCTTCACCGGCTGCATAGATACGTAGGAGAACACTATCAGCATTTGGGCTCCACAATTTGAAGGTGGATTTCTCAGCAGAATAGGTTAGTTCGTTGATTTCTTCCATAGGTACTGGATAATCATTGACAGACACATACTCTGGTTTGGGTACCGAACAACCCAAAAGCAGTGCTGCAAAAGACAAGAATGAATAGGTTCTTTTTTTCATAGTAGATAGAATTTACGCCGCAAATATAAATACATTTTACCAATGCTCCAAATATTTTTTCGAAAATCTTACAAAAATCTTATTAAAGACGTTATCTATAAGTACGAAAAACTCTTAATAACTACATTCGAACTTTCCTAAAATACACTATGACCTTTCTTGGCCAAGATTGGTTATTCCTACATCGAAGCATAACCGATCTTGGCCGTAAATGGTCATTCTTCTTCATTCGAAAGCATTATCCCGGCCGACAGAGTACTTTTTCCAATCGAAGCATACCCTTTCTTAGCCAAGATTGGTTATTCTCCGATCGACGCATACCCTTTCTTGGCCAGGATTGGTCATTCTCCGATCGACGCATACCCTTTCTTGGCCAGGATTGGTCATTCTCCGATCGAAGCATACCCTTTCTTGGCCAAGATTGGTTATTCTACGTTTGGCGTATACCCTTTCTTGGCCAAGATTGGTCATTTTTCGTTTGACGCATACCCGTTTATGGCAAAGATAGGTCATACTTTATAATTACAATAATTTTTTTTGATAATAATCCAATATTTACACATTAATTGTGTAATATAACTTTTTTTTAAGGAAAAATGCAGTAAAATTTGTGTTATAAATTTAAAATTTGTATCTTTGCACCGATTTAGCACACAATATCGCAAACCCACATCTTTTATTAACACTAACCTATCAAGATGAAAACCTTACAAACTACCTTTTTAGTAGTATCCATGTTGATGGCATGGAGCAATGTTAACGCCCATCAACTTGCTTTCCCAGAAGCACAAGGCTGGGGAAGATTTGCGAAGGGTGCTCGAAACTCTGCGAATCCCACTGTTTATCATGTCACGAATTTGAACGATTCGGGAACAGGTAGTTTGCGCGATGCAGTAAGTCAACCGAATCGCATCGTCGTTTTTGATGTCAGCGGTGTTATCAAATTGTCAAGCCGTATCGTCTTTTCAAGCAATCTCTATGTGGCCGGACAAACGGCACCAGGCGAAGGTGTTACGATTTATGGCGATGGCGTCTCGTTCTCGGGCGCTTCGAATATCATATGCCGATATCTTCGTGTCCGCATGGGACATAATGGTTCGAACGGTAAGGACTGCGCTGGAGTAGCCAATGGTACTAACATGATTTTCGACCATTGTTCTTTCTCCTGGGGTTTGGACGAGACTTTCTCCATCAATGGTTTCGGTGCGGCTTGGAACATCACCTTGCAGAACTGTATCTTTGGCCAGGGACTCATGACCCACTCGGCCGGTGGACTGATGCAAGCCGATTCGATTACGCTCTATCGAAACCTTTACATCGACAATTCCACTCGCAATAACAAGGTAAAGGGCACCAACCAATATGCCAACAATGTTGTGTATAACTGGTCAAACGGTTGCTACATTATGGGCGGTGATTCGGAAGGTTCATCTTACGTCAATATCGAATCCAATCTCTTCATCAACGGTCCTTCGGGTGGCGGAAATTGCTTTGGAGGCGCAAACCAGGACTTCCACTGCTATGGCGTCGATAACTGGCAGGATGCTAATCGCGATGGTGTGCTCAATCCCACTGAAGTTACCAATTACTCGGCCTCGGATCATCGTACGACCGATCCTTACGATTATCCCGTCCTTGAACTTTATTCGGGCAACGAACTCATCACAAAGAATATTCCTACTGTTGGTGCATCTCTTCCCTATCGCGATCAAAGCGATTGCTATCTGATTGATGAACTGATGTCGTTCGGTCTCAAAGGTGCGCTCATTTCGAACGAAGAGTCATTACCCATCGGAGCACCTGACACGTGGGACTGGTTTGCAGGTACAAAACCAACCGATACCGATAACGATGGCATGCCCGATGCTTGGGAGAACGCGAATGGAACTGATCCCAATGCAAATGATGCTACTGTAAAGGCTACGAATGGATACCTGAATATCGAGAATTACATCAATTCGATTACCGTAGCCGATCGTCAATACTTCTTGCGAAAACCCATTACGCTGAGTGCTACTTCCACAACGACCACTTTGACAATCACTTGGCGTGACTATACCTACGAAGAGGAAGGATTCGCCATAGAAGTCAATAAAGAGAACACTTGGACAGAAGTTGGTCGCACTCAACCTAATGCTACCTCTTACACACTCACAGGTCTTGAACCCGGCATAGGATACGAAGTGCGTGTTCGTGCTTTTGGTCTTTATGATGGCGCAGAAGAATATTCCGATTATACTTCGGGAACCTATAAGACGAAGCCTGTAGAAGTGGGTGTCATTGACATTGACACTTATATGCCCGATGTTACCAACACGGTGGATGGTGTTGATGGCAAGAAACTTCTACTGCATACCGATGATTTACTTGACTTGACACTTTCGTCCAACATTTCCCCCGAAAGTGTAGTAGCTACTGGAAAAGGAACGATTATCATTTCAGGAAACTGTGAAATCAGTGGAGAAGGAACCTCGGTCAACAAGGGTGATGAGGGAACACTGATACTTTCGAACAAGAATTCCTATACAGGTGCAACCGTGCTCCACGAGGGTGTCCTTTCCTTCAATTCCATTGCCAATGGCGGTGAGAAATCGTCTATTGGTGCAAGCCAGGAGTTTGCTCAAAACTGGATTATGGATGGAGGTACGTATCGCTACACTGGTTCGAACAATGCCACCAATCGATCGGCACGTCTCACCAATCCTACCACTATAGAGATAGAATCCGCCACTTTGACCATAAACGGCAGTATCGAGGGTTCGGGCGACAATGCAGACTTCATCCTCGACGGCAACGGACAACTTAATGTCGGTACTACATCATTCTTCAAATACACTGGTACAACCACTATCAAGGGCGGTACACTTTATCTTTCGACCACCGACATCGCAAAAGCAGGTATCGGTTCTTCGTCGAAACTCATTCTTGCGGGTGGCACCTTGAAGACAAAGGGTGAGTCGTCGAATTACGAAACCTACTCCTTCCCTATCGAAGTTCTTGAAAACACTTACAGCATTTTCGCACCCAATCGAAACTGCTACATGAACAACACTTTGACAGGAGCAGGTACTTTGGAAGTGCAAATTCCTTATCTTCGCGAATATTTCAATTTCAAGACTGGAGGTTTCACAGGTCGTCTGGTAGCCAATGGTGTAAGTACAGATT
>JAEEGG010022634.1_pt1 | contig 12351 bp, 9 predicted proteins | sample 9134161 | NCBI WGS metagenome assembly JAEEGG01 (sample SAMN16246543, study PRJNA631951) | gut metagenome | biome: gut microbiome; feature: rumen; material: CR-attached | host: Bos | place: Iran: Karaj | collected 2018-10
TGGCCGTTGAGGTCAAGCACTGCCTCGTCGCCAGCTGTCTGGCAGCTGATGACCTTTTGTCCGGTGAGGCTAAAGACGTTGACTTCCCGAATGCCTTCGGCTTTTACGAGAGTCGTCCCATTGCTGGGGTTGGGCATGAGAGTCATGCCTGCCGACGAGGTCTCATCGACGGTGTAATGGGCATAGAATGCCTTATAGGAGGGACTTGACTCCACTCCGTTGAGCACGCCTGTCACCTGAAAATAGGCAGGTTCACCATCGGCGGCAAGCACATATTGGGTCTCGGAGATACCATCGGCGATGCGTTCCCCGTTGCGATACACGTTATAGGTCTCGGCCAGCATGGCCACTTCCCATTTCAGTATCAGGTTGCCTTCTTGTTCATCGAGGGTCAGGCCAGAGGGCATGTGAGAACGGTTCACTTCAATGAAATGTTGGTCAGGATGTTTCAGCGAGCGGGCTTGCGAAGATGAGATATAGCCCCGATCGCGATAGACGGCTATCAGATAATAATAGTAAGTATTGCCGTCGTCCACACTGAAGTTGTCGGTATTGGAGTTCGCATTTACCCCCAAGGTCTTAATACGCTTGTATTCACCGTCCTTGGGTTTACGATAAAGCTCGTAACCAGCCAACAAGTCGTTTTGTTCCGGAGCGGTCCAAGTTATCTTGATTTTGCCGTTTTCAAGGATTTCAAAGTCGAGGTCTTTCGGCGCGCCCAGTTCGCTTTCGGCGACGGCACTGACCGTGTTCGACGGGTCGCTCTCTCCTTCTGGCGAGAAAGAGGACACGCTATAGGTGTGCATGTTTTGGGCCGCCAGTTCGTCGGTGAAGGTAGTGGTGCCATGCACCATGGTATAGAAGTAACCGTCACGATAAATGATATAGAGGGCATCGGGGCTGGTGGATCCCTTCCATTGGAGGACCACATTGTCGCCAACCACTTCCGCTTCCAGTTCGGAAGGTGTTTCAAGCTCGTTTTCTTGGCCGCAGGTGTTCACTGTCTCGAAGAACAGGCCTTGGGGCATCAAGGTGGAGGGGCCTTCATAGGCGAACACGGTCTGTCCCGCGGCGTCGATGACTTCCAAGCCTACCTGAATGCTGTCGGTCGGGGCTTTCCAGCTGAGGCTGGTCCTGCCCACGGGCACTTCGACTTCGAACGACTCTTCGGAGCGGCTGGCTGTCAGTTCGGCCAGGACCACACCTGAGGAGTTGATCAGTGTCAGCGCACCGTCGCCCCAGCCTGTCTCCTGACCCGCTGTAAGGTTCACCTTCCAGTTGCAGGCGGGACCGAGGTTGATGCCGTTGGCATGGGCCTTACGGCCGTCGATACCTTGATAGACGGCATGCACCGTATAGTTGACCGTGATGGGCAGTCCTGCTTCATCCACGAAGGTCATCGTCTCCCCAGGCACAGGACTGTCGAAGCTCTTTATGGCGACACCATCACGCATGACCACCAATTCGTCGATCGACGCCATCGGAGCGCCTTCGACTGTGGCGACAGGATTGGTCCAGGTTAGCGTGACTGAGAATCCCTCGTCGCCGTTGGGGACTGCGGTGAAATAGTCTGGGGCTTTGGAAACGTTCACGAACACCTCGGCAGGAACGAAGTTGGCGATAAAGGCTTGGCCTGAGTTGAAGGCATAGCTGGAGACGTTGAGTTCATCGATGGCGAAGAAGCCGTCGCCCGAGCCGCTCCATCCCCAATTGAAGTGGAACAGGTCGTTCTCGTCGTAACCGTCGCACACGAAGGCGTGACCTCCATTGCCGTCGACATCGCTACCCGAGTAGTAGACAGGCCATCCCATGTCGAACTGGTTTTTCAGCTGGGCTTGGAACTCACCCAAGGAGAGATAGTCGCGGTACACCAGGCGGCAGCAATTGGTATAGCCGAAATACTTCAGCACGGCGTCCGGCACATCTTCCGAATAGGCACCGCTACCATCGGTGCCATAGCCCATATCGACGGCGACGCCACAGTGATACATGAACATTGCGATGGCGTCGATATTCTCAATCGGCGACTGCTCGTTGATGGAATTCGGCATCAGGTCATAATTGTACTCGGCTTCGGAAAAGTTGGCCGAAAGTTCACCGTATTGGTAATGGGTATAGGAATGCTGTCCGTAGCCGTGGGTGGGATGTTTCCAGAAGTTCATCACCTGCGACATGGCGGTAGCCACGCAACCCGCATAGGTCCGTCCCCCTTCCGAAGGGCAGAACTTGTTGTAAGGAGCGTTCTGGTTCCATTTGGTCTTAACCAAATAGAAGGCTTTGCGTTCCCCGTCACGCAGAGGATCGCCGCCAAGCAGGCGCTGCCACTCGTCGGCAACCTCGTCATACTGACGCATGGACGCCTTGATAGCAGCATCACGGCCTTGGCTGAGATTCTCGAGATAATACATCATCTCAGGTGAAGGATTCTCCAGGGGGAACACACCTTCTTCAGAATAACCCACAATGGGACGGAAACGGTCGTCGGAAGAGACGATGACAAAACCCGTTTGCCCGACATTGAACACAAAATAAGCATCCGAAATCATCACCAAATCCAGCGAATTGCTCCGCGATGACTCGGCAAAAGCCGTTTGGGCAAAGCCTTGTGCCACTTTCCGTGCAGTGCCCACCTCTATTGGAGCCCCAATCATCTGACTGAAACTCAATATGATAAGCAACAGTGTAAAGAATCTTCTATTCATAGGACATTTCGTATATAATATAAGGTGTCAAAATTAGTATTTTTTTCGTTTAAAAATCCAAATATTAAAAAAAATTATAAAATCGAAAGTATTTATACTTATAGTAAGTATATTTACTAATTTTTGTAATTTTGCCGGACTAAACAAAGAAACCATGGGAAAATACAAGTTGATGAACGTGGCCGACGGCCGCATTTTTGACGACAAGGGATGGATTTTGGACGACCCCGAGGGCAAGGCTCCGAGCCTTGTGAGGGCTGTCTTTGAGCAAAAGCAGCTGCATGTTGGCGACGATAGTCTCGGGCTGTACAAGTTCGCCGACTGGATGCCTATCCAGCGACTGTTGGAGAATCCCTCCTGCCCCATTACTTACAAGAGCGAGAAGCTGGCCAAGAAGTTGGGACTGAACAGCCTCTACATCACTTTCAGCGGCTGGTGGCCCGAGAGGGGCGCCCGCATGACCACCTGTTCGTTCAAGGAGACCGAGGCCTATTCGGTATGCGCCCGGTTAGGCGAAGGGCAGAAGGACCAGGTGCTTGTGGTGGCCTCGGCAGGCAACACCGCCAGGGCCTTTGCCAAGGTGTGTTCCGACAACGGGATTCCGTTGCTCCTTTGCGTGCCGCAGGACAACATCAAGGCCTTATGGTTCGACAAGCCGCTGAATCCCTGTGTGAAGTTGTTCACCACCGCTTCGGGCAGCGACTATTTCGACGCCATCCAACTCTCCAACTTCGTCTGCGAGCTCCCGGGCTTCCTTGCCGAAGGCGGCGCCAAGAACATCGCCCGACGCGACGGCATGAGCACCACCATGATGTCGGCCGTGACCACCATCGGGCGCATCCCCGACTTTTACTTCCAAGCCGTGGGTAGCGGCACTGGCGCCATCGCCGCCTGGGAAGCCAACCTGCGTTTCATGGAAGACGGCCGTTTCGGCCAAAACAAAGCCCGCCTCATCGTCTCACAGAACAAACCCTTCGTACCCATGTACGTCGCATGGCGCAAGGACTCGCGCGCGCTGTTGCCCTACGATGCCGACCAGGCACGCCGCGATGCCGCCGAGATATGCGCCCCCGTGCTCTCCAATCGCAAGCCGCCGTACTCACTGGCGGGTGGACTTTACGACGCGCTGAAAGACACCGACGGCGACATCCTCGCCGTGAGCAACGAGGAAGCCCAGGCTGCCAAGGCCCTGTTCCTCGAGACCGAAGGCCGCGACATCTACTCCGCAGCCGGCGTCGCCCTCGCCTCGTTGGTGCAAGCCATCAATAATAATAAGGTGAAACCCGACGACGTCATCATGCTCAACATCACCGGCGGAGGCGAAAAAGAGTTCCAAGAAGCCCATCAGCTCTTCCATTTGGAACCCGACCACATCTTCCCAATCGCCTTTACCAAAGAGGATGTAGCCGAGGTCGCCAACCGAATTTTCAAAAAATAATTCGGAAATTTTTAAAGAAATGGTTGTACAATCAAAAAAAGTTGTAATTTTGCAGTCCGAAATTTTAGAGACATGTACGCAATTGTAGAAATAGCTGGACAGCAGTTCAAGGTGACGAACGGACAGTACATTTTCGTCAACCGTCTGCAAGAAGAAGAAGGAAGCAAGGTCTCCTTCGACAAAGTATTACTGATTGACAACGAAGGCGCAGTTAAAGTCGGCACTCCCACCGTTGATGGTGCGAAAGTCGAGGCTACCATTCAGGAACACCTGAAAGGCAAGAAAGTCATCGTCTTCAAGAAAAAGAGAAGAAAAGGCTATCAGACCACTAACGGCCACCGTCAGTATCTGAGCAAAGTCGTCATCGACAACATCATTATGTAATTAACCCGAAAAAACAGATAAGTTATGGCACACAAGAAAGGCGTAGGTAGTTCCGAGAACGGTCGTGAGTCAGCTAGCAAACGACTCGGAGTGAAGATTTTCGGTGGACAAGCAGCCATCGCAGGCAACATCATCGTGCGTCAGCGCGGCACCAAGCACAACCCTGGCAAGAACGTCGGTATGGGTAAAGACCACACCCTCTATGCCAAGTGCGACGGCATCGTTGAGTTCGTGAAAAAGAAAGACAACAAGTCATTCGTCTCCGTCGTCCCGGTGGAAGGCGTGATCGTTGAATAAGATTTTTTCATAGACATACATTTTTTTACCGGCTACCTTGTTTGATAGCCGGTTTTTTTCGTTTATTTTTGCGGAAATTTTCAAAAAGCATTACATCATGTTAGTAATATCCTATATCCGTGAACACAGAGACGAGGTGATCGAGCGCCTGGCCATCAAGAACTTCACCAATGTCGCCCTCATCGACGAGATTTTGAAACTCGACGACGAACGCCGCGCCACCAAGAAACAATGCGACGAGACCCTGGCAGCCCTCAATGCCAACGCCCGTACCATCGGCGACCTCTACAAACAAGGTAAAGCCGCCGAAGCCAACGAACTGAAGGCAAAGAACAATGAGATGAAGGAACTCGCCAAGACCCTCAACGATCGTTACGAGGAACTCCAACAAATCATCCAGACCAAATTGGTCGAGATCCCCAACACCCCACGCATCGACGTGCCCAAAGGCACCTCAGCCGCCGACAACGTCAACGTGCACCAGGAAGGCGACATGCCCCAACTCTACGAAGGCGCCAAGCCCCACTGGGAGCTGCTCAGCCAATACAACCTGGCCGACTTCGACCTCGGCAACAAGGTCACCGGCGCCGGCTTCCCCTTCTATAAAGGCAAAGGGGCCAAACTGCAGCGCGCCCTCATCAACTTCTTCCTCGACGAAGCCAGCGCCGCAGGCTATAACGAGACCCAACCACCCGTCGTGGTCAACGAAGCCTCAGCCTACGCCACCGGACAGCTACCCGACAAGGAAGCTCAGATGTACGCCGTTCCGCTCGATGGCTTCTACCTCATCCCCACCGCCGAAGTGCCGCTGACCAACATGTTCCGCGACACCATCGTCAAAGAGGAACAGCTGCCCATCAAGACCGTGGGCTACTCCAACTGCTTCCGCCGTGAGGCCGGCTCCTACGGAAAGAACGTCCGTGGATTGAACCGCCTGCACCAGTTCGACAAAGTGGAAATCGTGGAGATCGCCAACCCCGTCGGCAGCTACGACCGCCTCGAGGCCATGAAGAGCCACGTGGCCGGCCTGCTCCGCAAACTGGAACTGCCCTTCCGCATCCTGCACCTCTGCGGCGGCGACATGAGCTTCACCTCAGCTACCACCTACGACTTCGAAGTGTGGTCGGCTGCCCAACAGCTCTGGCTCGAGGTCAGCTCCGTCTCCAACTTCGAGACCTTCCAAGCCAACCGCCTCAAGCTCCGCTTCAAGGACAAGAACGGCAACATCCAACTCGTGCACACCCTCAACGGCAGCGCCCTCGCCCTGCCCCGCATCGTGGCCGCACTGCTCGAAGACCATCAGACACCCGAAGGCATCGTCATCCCGAAAGCCCTTCAAAAATACACTGGCTTTGACATCATTTCGTAACATCATAGCAGTTCTCTTCCTGCTCATGGCATTCTCCTGCCAGAGCAGGAAGGAACCCATTGCCCAGCTTCAAGAACAGCTGCGCCGCGACAGCGTGCTCCTTTCTGAAATCCAACAGAAATACCCCGACAACATCCGATCCAACTTCAGCTGGTGTGACTCGATGCTACAGTACCTGCCTGAGGAACAAATCGACGAGTGCTTCCCCGTGCTCAACCTCGCACACGCCTACCTCAGCCAGTTCGACGACATGCTCCCCGTGATGCAACACGACCTCAGCTACACCCGCCAGCAACTCGTCAACCTGAAGAACGACATCGACACCCACTTCGTCAACGACTCGCTCGCCGCCATCTATCTGGCTGACGAGACCGCCGTGGCCGACACCCTCCACAACCGTATCCTCTATTTCCAAGACCGTCTCTCAAGCCAGGACAAAGAGCTGAAAACGCTGCGCAAAACCATCAGCAAAGCCACATCGAGATGAGGAAGACGGTGCTTCTGTGTTTGCTCGTGATGCTGATCGCATCCTCCGTCATGGCCCAGACCAAAGAGACCCGGGCCAAGATCGAACAGATTAGCGTCTATGTGAGCGAGGGCAAGACCAACAAAGCCGACAAACTCTTCAACGAGATCCTCCGCGACCTTCCCGACAACCGTAACGTCATCCTTGGCATCGCCAACATGCTGCGTGGACGCATGCTCAACGACTATGCCCTAGCCGTCCTCACCAAAGGAGCTGAGATCAACACAGACCACGACCCTTTCTACATGGAACGCGCAAGCGTTTGCCAGTCGATGAACAACTACCAGCAGGCCTTCGAATACTACTTCCTTGACCTCGAAGTCAACCCCGACCACTTCGCCACGGTGAAAAACCGGTTCCAGACCCTGCTCCTTTACGATGTCAACAAAAGCATCGCCGATGAGATGCGCATCGCCCTCCTGCAGAAAAACCAAGAACATCCCGACAACGACGAATACGCCAAACTGCTGATCTGGTATGCCCTCCAAGAAGAGGACTACGACATCGCCTTGGCACAGAGCAAGAGCCTCGACCGACGCACCAACGACCAAGACGGACAGATTCTCACCATCGCACAGATATGCCTCAACAACGGCCAATACGACCTCGCCAAAGACGGCTTCGAATACATCATCGCCAAAGGCAAGATCTGTCCTTTCTACGGCAACGCCGTCATCGGGGCCATCGAAAGCGAAAACGAGCAGTACCGCGCCAACCCATCCACCGACCGCAAAGCCTACGAACGTCTGAGCCGACGTATCCAAGATGCCTATGTCGACGTGGGATCTAATGATTACCCCGACCTCGCGGTAATCCATGCCGACATCATGGCGTATCATCTCGACCAAAGCGATCAGGCTGTTGATTTGTTACTTCAAGCTATCGAATTGACTCACAATAAGATACAACAAAGCAACCTAAAACTCAAGCTGGCCGACATCTACCTCTTCAGCGACGAGGTTTGGGAGGCCACGTTGCTTTACAGCCAAGTGGACAAGACCATGAAAGAAGAGCCCTTGGGGCACGAAGCCCGGTTCCGCAATGCCCGTCTCCGTTATTTCATCGGCGAGTTTGCCTGGGCACAGACCCAACTCAACGTGCTCAAGGCGGCCACCTCCAAACTTGTCGCCAACGACGCCATGAGCCTGGCACTCATCATAGGCGACAACCTTGAAGCCGACACTACCGGCACTGAGCTGCGGCGCGTGGCACGGGCCGACTACAAGATCTATCAGCACAAAGAAGACCAGGCATTGCTCATCCTCGACTCCATCAGCGTTGATGGCAACGAGATCAGCAAGCCCCATGCCTTGTGTCGCATTGCCGAGATCAAGGAGGCCAACCACGATTATATTCTGGCCGACAGCCTCTATCTGCGCGTGGTGAACGAGTTCCCCGACAGCTACATGGCCGACGATGCCCTGATGAAGGCCGCCCTCATCGAGCACCAGCAACTGAAAGACAAGGAGGCCGCCAAGCGGCATTATGAACAACTGATCGACCAATACCCCACCAGCCTCTATATCGCCCAAGCGAAGAAAAACTATAGAAAACTATGAATGCGGAATGCGAAATGCGGAATGTTAAGCCAAAGAAGGCCTTAGGTCAACATTTCTTGACCGACCAGAACATTGCCCGAAAGATTGTGGAGCAGCTCTCCCCCGAGGTGGAGACCGTCATTGAGGTGGGTGCCGGCATGGGTGTGCTCACCCAGTATATGGTTGACGACATCCGCGACAAGTTCTACGTCATCGAGATCGACCACGAGTCGATCGACTACCTGAAGGCCCACTTCCCCACCCTTGGCGACCACCTGGTGGAGGGCGACTTCCTGAAGGCCGACCTCAGCCGGTTCGGACAGCGCAACATGGCCATCATCGGCAACTTCCCCTACAACATCAGCAGCCAGATCTTCTTCCAGGTGTTGAAATACAAGGAGCAGGTGGTTGAGGTGGTGGGCATGGTGCAGAAGGAGATGGCCGAGCGTATGGCTGCTAAGGAAGGTAGCAAGACTTACGGCATCTTGAGTGTGTTGATGCAGGCTTGGTACGACATCGACTACCTCTTCACGGTACACGAGAACGTGTTCAATCCCCCGCCCAAGGTGAAGTCGGCTGTCATCAAGATGCGACGCAACGCTGTCACCGACTTGGGCTGCGACGAGAAGCTGTTTGTCACCATTGTCAAGCAGGCTTTCAACCAACGCCGCAAGACCCTCCGCAACTCGTTGCGCACGCTGCTCAGTCCCGACATCATCGCCGACGAGGTATTCAACAAGCGGCCCGAGCAACTCTCGGTAAAAGAGTTTATTGATTTGACGAATCTGATTGGGAATCCATCTTCCACTCACTGATTCCCCTTTCCTCGCTGCTGAAGCACACGCCTATCTTGAACAGCTTGCGAGGGTCGGCTTTGAACGGTGCCGCGTATTCCTTCTCCTCAATTTGTTTCAGGGCTTCGTCGGCGCTCTTGTCGACCTTCAGCTCGAGGATGTAGACGTAATCCTTGGTCTGGATGGTCACGTCCATGCGTCCTTTGCTCGTATGGCGTTCCACTTCCACATAGAAGCCCAACAGCTTGAAGATGGTCAGCAGCGAATTCTGGAAATAGACTTCCAACTTGCCCGTGAGTTGGTAGTCGCCGTCGGCGTAGAAGGCTTGGAGGAGCGTCATGAACTCCTCGGCGTCGCCACCTTCCACCGCCTTGATAAACCTCACGATGTTGAACGATCCGTGTCGGTTGCCTCCACTGTAATAGACAGCCATGAACCGGACAAAACCTTGTTCAACCTCCTTGTTGGGGAAGCCCAGCTCGTAAGCTTCCAGACGTGGATCGTAGTCTTTGATGGTCAGATATCCGCTTTGGAAGAACAGCGGTATGGGGTCGCTGTACATCGCGTCGATGGCGGCGAGATCCTCCGCGGTCTTCGGCTCCGAGGAGAGTCGGGCCAGGGGGTAGTCGCATTGTTTGATCACCTCCACTAGGAAGTTGGGCGTTCCGGTGGCGAACCAGAAGGCGTTCAGGGAATTCATGGCGAAGGCGTTGATGATGCTGAAGGGATTGTAGACGCTCACCGAGATGTCGCGAGAGAAGTGATAGCCGTCATAATGTTCTTTCAGCAGGTCCAGCATCTCCGGGCGGCTTGCTTTCATGGCGGCGGCGAACTCGTCGATGCTTTCCGAAAAGGCGGTTTCCAGTTCCTGTTGGGTGAAGCCGCAGATGTCGGCGTAGCTGGGGTCAAGCGAGATATCCCACAGGTTGTTCAGTCCGCTGAAGATGCTCAGGTGCGAGAACTTGGTCACGCCGGTGAGCATGGCGAAGCGGATGTACTCGTCGCAGCTCTTGATGTTGGAGTAGAAGGCTTTGAGCGTCTGTCGGTATTCTTCTTGGAGTTCCGGCTTGCCGATGGCTTCGAGCAGGGGTTTGTCGTATTCATCGACTAGGACCACCACCTTCCCTTCGGGCGACTGTTGGGCGGCATTGAGGATACAATGGTAGAAGCGGTCTTTCACGCTAGCATTTTCGTGGCCCTTGCCGTATTGTGTTTCCCATTGTTCCAGATGCCTGACCAGCACGGCATTCAGAGACTCTTTGTCATCATATTTCTTTACGTTTAAGTCGATATGGAGCACGGGATACTGTTTCCAATCCTTTTCGAGTTGGGCGATGGCCAGTCCCTCAAACAACTCCTTCTGCCCTTGGAAGTAGGCTTTCAGCGTGGAGAGCAACAGGCTCTTGCCGAACCGTCTCGGGCGGCTCAGGAAATAGCATGTGCCTCTTGTCGCCAGCCGATAGACAGATTCTGTCTTGTCAACATAGGCAAAATCGTTGGTTTTGATTTTCTCAAAAGTCTGAATACCAATGGGATAATTCATATCTTCATCGCTGTTTCCATTGGCAAAGTTAATAGGTTTTTTCATTGCGGACAAATGTTTGATGGGTTATTTCGCCCGCAAAGATAAAACAATATTCTTATATTTTCTATTAATTCAATTAATTCTTGTCAACAATAATATTGCTGATATTAACTTTTTCATTCTATCAACTCCTTTTTGATTGTTTTTTGACCATCTTGAAAAGCAAAGCATATCAAAACTAGCCCTTTATAATCTTTTAAATCAAGGGTGTAACTATTTGAGCAACAGATTCTTTCAATCAACATTCTACCCGTGTTATCATAGATGGTGATGTTTTCCATGGGTTTTTCTGAAACGATTTTTATGATTCCCCTTGTTGGGTTGGGATAAAGCATGATATCAACGGAAGAAGATTCCTGAAGCCCGGTGGTTACGGTAGCTTCGGAGATGAGAATGTTAGAATACGGCTCAAAACCATTGTCTATTCTTGTCCTTGAGGTAAAAACAGCCGTTAGTTCGGTACCATAACACACTGTATCGTTTCCGATGATAACTGAATAGGGGTAACTCAGGATTTGATTATCAATGTAATAAAAGTGACTCCCACTATAATAAGCCATTTCCATTCCTGGCACGGGGGTGATTCCGACATTGGGCATAGGCGCATCCTGCAAGATGCCAGATAGGGTTTTCTCTGCATGGTTTTGTAACTCAGCTATTTCAAAACAACGGAACGTTCCGCCAAACATGTCATAGTGCAAGGCCTCAACGCCAGACGCAGAAACAGGATCGTTTTCGCCATAAAGATCGGAGTTGATATAATCCGATAGCAATGAATCCTTAATTGTAAGATAATAATGATTTGATCCGTCAAAAATGGACAAATAAACGGGGTCTTCGTTCAAAGTCGTTAAACACAAGCTATTATCAAGGGTTAGCCTGCCCTCTGCCGAGTCTGTGTCTTCGCCATAAGGAAAGGCTTCTTTAAGGTTGAATACGCTGAAAGATTCCCCATAGTAATCCGTCCAGGTTTCATAGGAACCCACAAACAGGTATCGCATGTATCTATTCAGTGAAACCCCGTTAACGACCCAGGTGTCATTTGTTTGAAGATGACCGTCGATAACGACAAAAGAGCGGGAGTCGTCATTTATATCCACAATCGCATAGGCGTTTATTGTTTCAGGTCCAGGGTAGGAGATAGGATAAAAGTCACCCATCCAAAGGATACAAGAATAAAAAAATACATTTTCAGCATTGACCTGTTGTTTGATGTCTATGATTTTGAAAGGCACTCCATTTTCATCATCCATCTCCAATACGTCTCCCACCACTTCTATTTCAGCACACACTGGGATGGTGTCGTAATGAACAACCAAATCTTCCAGATAGGGATTCGGCCAGTAGTTGTCAACCATCACAAAATAGGTCTCGCCTTCAGAGATAAGGGCAAAGCGGCTGTCGCACACGTTCTGTTCAAAGTAGGGCGCGGCAACGCGGCTCACCACGCCGGTGATGGTGTCCTGGGCGAAACCCCGAACAAGCACCGTCAGCAGAAATGTTAGAATAGTGATACGCTTTTTCATGGCTTAACTAGTTTGAAGTAATTTTAACGAACTATTGTTATTTAGTATTTAGCATTATTGCAAGTTTATTGATTTCTGATTTTATCATTTTGGATTTGTTTTCTGCCAGACTCCAATCCTTATAATATGTACACAATCTACACATTTGTTTTAAAGGACAATCGGGAATTGGCCCCCGTATTTGCCCACAAG
>JAEEGG010022635.1_pt1 | contig 12350 bp, 13 predicted proteins | sample 9134161 | NCBI WGS metagenome assembly JAEEGG01 (sample SAMN16246543, study PRJNA631951) | gut metagenome | biome: gut microbiome; feature: rumen; material: CR-attached | host: Bos | place: Iran: Karaj | collected 2018-10
ATGCAGGCTCTGGCAATGCCGAGGCACAGTATTATCTCGCCTTGTATTATAAAGGTGTTGGGCAAGATTCTGACTATGCCTATTGGATGGGAAAAGCAAAGGATAATGGCTACGTGGAAGCACAGAATAGTGTAATTCCAGAAGCAACGCATGAAACAACAGAAGAGAAAGAAGATGGGTCTAACAATGCCTTAAAGAAACTGTTGATGATGTTTTCTTTTATGGGCAGGATTAATAGAACGGAATATATCATCAGTTTTATAGGAGCAATCATTTTCATATTTGCTGTTGGCAATGTTGAGGATGATGTAGTAAGAAGAATCCTTCAATTAGCGGCAGATGTGTTTATTTACTCTCAGTGTGTAAGACGGCTGCACGACTTTGGTGCTTCTGGATGGTATGTGTTAATTCCTATAATATCATGGATATACGCTGCCTTTCCCAAAGGAGATAAAGGCGAGAATGAATATGGTGAAGCACCTGCATGAAGCCTTTGTTGTTAATTGTGCTATTAGGATGATATGAAAATAGGAGAAGTTGGAAAAGTTTCAGTAATTGGAAAGGTTAGTAATCGCCTTCTTAAATCCGTAAATATGATTGGTATTTGGGGAGATAGAGAAGGCTTGATAACTACTCTATGGGACAATTACAAGAAAAAAGATTTGGAAAAAGTCCTAAACGAAAACAGAAAGACTGAGCAGGATTTGGAGAATTATAACATGGGATTCATTTCAAAAGACGAATTTGAGAACGGGAAAGAAACGATTAGTTGGGTTGAGACATATACATTCTTTCCATGCCTACATGATTTGCCAAAAGAGGATCCAGAACAATTCTTCAAAGAAATAGAAGAGCCCTACAACTATCATGCAACATTTCTTTTAGAACATTATGCAGAACGTCGCTTGATATTTAACCACTTGGAATACGGTTTAGGAACATGGGATTGGGTCGTAAGGTGTTCTGTTAGAACTTTTGCCCCTTATTCAAAACCTGCGATGAAACTATTAGAAAAACTCTATGACTTAGGTAGATTTCTTAGAGCTCAGGAACACATGTACGCACAAGCTTTACAAGAAGTGCGTAATGGCAAGAAAACATCCCATTGGATATGGTACATCTTCCCACAAATGGAGGGTCTTGGTAAAAGTGAGTTATCACAAACTTACGGAATCAAAGGACGTGAAGAAGCAGAAGCATATATAGTGCATCCTGTACTAAGAGAAAGGCTGATAGAAATATCAGAAGCCGTACTTAATAATGAGAAGTCCGTATATAACATATTCGGTAATGATGCTATCAAAGTAAGGTCGTGTATTTTACTGTTCGCCTCAGTCTGCGACATCCCTGTATTTAAACAGTTAAAGAGTAAATATATGTGGTAGGTTAGGATTATATGAAGATTATCTTTCTCGACTTTGATGGTGTGATGGATACAGAGTATTATGACCACCTACTCAGCGAAGCAGATAAACCTATAGCCGATGAATATGGCTTACTCTTTGATCCTGAATGCGTGAAGAATCTCAAATATATCATTGATAGCACTGGGGCTGATATAGTTATTTCTTCTACATGGAAGGATTTTATGACTTATCAAGAAATCTTAGATATGTGGAAATATAGAGGCTTGTCTGGCTTCGTCACAGATGTTACTCCAACGGTCAGCAACCATCGTGGAGATGAAATTGATGCATGGTTAAAAGAATGCAGAGAGGATTGTCAATATGCCATTATTGATGATTTGGATGGTTCAAATTTCAATCCAAACCAGATAGAGCATCTTTTTGTTGTTAATCCATATTGCGGGCTGGATGAAGATACAGCAAAAAGGATTGTAAACCACTTGTCAGTACATGAAATACGTTAGGTGACATTTTTGGGAAAAAGATAGTCTTTTATACTCTTTTTCAATAAAGTCACTCCAGACTAAAAACAGAAATTGAAACATATAAAAACTGCATTTTTCTTCCAAAGTTTGATTACAGCAAAAAGTGTGCCAAACAGTTAAGTGATTGATTCCTAGAGTTTTATAAAATTTGGAGATTTCAAATAAATGTTATACCTTTGCACCCGCAATTGGGAAACTCCCAAAAGCGTTTCACTAAATCTTGTTCTTATGTTCAATCGTACAATCATGTATGCTAAACTCGCATGGGTTTATGCAAACGGAATGTGTGACTTCCGTCACCAAGTGTTTAACTCTTTAAAACGTATTTGCCAATGAATTCTGAAGCTGGTATTATTGCTTGGTTCAATCTAATGGGTTGGGGACTTATGTTTATAATATGTGCTGTAATGGCTTTTCGTGAAACGGAACGTAAGCCTACGCCAGATGATAATGATAAGGCTGGAATTATTATCGATAAGTCTGAGATGAATTTCAAAAGAGTAGGTGATATTGAAAAAAAGAAAAAAATGAAGAAACTGAAAGCAAGTAGCATTCCTGTACTTACCATCTTAGGAGTATTTGGTATAGTAGCAGCAAGTCTTCGCCTTATGGCTAAAGCCTTGCACATGACCTACAATGAGATAAACATCATAGTTTACTATCTCATTATTCCTCTCTCATGGTGCATCATGTTGGACTATATTATAGGACTTCCTATAACTACTCCGATATGGATTCTGCTTTGGATCTATATCTTTTGGAGCAAGCGGAAGTTCTTTAGGAAATGGTGTGATGTAGCATTTCAACTATCAGTTGATTTCCTGCTAAAGTTCCAAAGAATCGGCTGGAACTATTGGGTGGCTTCTGTTATCATCGGTGTGGTCGTACCTATTATTATATATGCGGCGTTAATCTTGCTGATGGTGAACTCAAACTAAAGAAATCAAATGGGAATGGGCTCTTAGGCTCATTCTCTTTTTTATTGTGCAACTCCAGATGAAAAAATGGACTTTAGGGGCTCATAAAAAATATTTCAAAAAAACTTGTGCTTACCAAAACAATGCATTATCTTTACTTATAGAAGCTTGGGGATCTGGAAGACTTTTCTCTACTTGTTTTTTCTTTGTAACTCATGGCATATAAATTTGTTTAATTTCAACTCCAGATCCTTCGAGCTTCACCAAACAGTAATAGAAATACATCTAAACTCTATTATTCAAAAAAGTGAAAAATGATTTGGAAGTAATATTTAAGATGCATATATTTGATACAGTTATAGGTTGAGTCCGAACAAGATACTAACAAATAATTGGGCATAGTGTATATGCCTTTTTATTTTCTTCATGGTGAAAGTTTTTTTTTCAGGGGCTTACTATTATAAAAGGGAAAAAGTATCACATCTTTCCAGATAAACTTAGAAACCAGATTCGTCAATATGAATTAAATGCTAATGAATATGGAGACAAAAATGTTCTCAAATGATTTCGGAAGTAGAGCAGACAACAGTTACAAAAAGAATTTTGATTATAAGATAGATGAAATGATTGAAAGCTACTTAGACAGATGGGACCCGTATGATTACGGTCGATGAATAAGTTAGATAAGTGAAATCAATTTATAAAAAACATGATACCCTGATTATGAATATTATTATTGATGGTGGGAATGCTCGTTATCTTGGCGAGCTTCCCGAATTTTAGGATGGACTACCACATGGGATAGTCAACAAAACAAAGACTGACGTGGGCGGTACATACGTTGCGGCAAATTGTCAATCAAACTATATCATCGTGTGCCCGTTCAGGGACTTGGTGGATAGTATCGCAGCAGATAAGAATAACAAGCATGATGTCTTTAAGTGCTATGGAAAAGTAACCGAATCAGCATTCAAGAAGTACATCAGAGAGCATCAGATTTATAAGATTGCCGTAACCTATGACAGCCTACCAAAGCTCATAAAGTGGATGGATGGTAAGACTGAGGGGTGGAAACTATTAATAGATGAATACCACTTAATAATTGAAGATATGGATTTCCGAGAAGCTGCCATAACAGAAATGATAAGTATGGTAACAATGTTCAGTCATTACACGTTTCTTTCTGCCACCCCTATTGATGAAGATTATGAAGTCGAATTCTTCAAGAATCTGCCACATTACAAAGTCGTATGGTAGAAAGGACTACCTATTACAGTAAAAAAGATCAAAGCTACATGCCTGAGCAAAGGATTATGCAACTTGATTAAGATATTCCTTGAAAGCGGGATCAGAATACCAGATATAGATGGTGAACTGCGAGAAGTTGAACAGTTGTTTATCTTTTTAAACTCAGTGACTACCGCAAGACAAATATCAGATACGCTAGAACTTGACGAAGATGTAGTAAAAATATGCTGTGCTGAGAGGCAAAGGAATAGGCTTGTACTTGGCAGATATAAAATAGAATCAGTATGCAGTCCCAATAAAAGGATCAACTTCTTTACCAAGAAATGCTTTCAGGGCTGCAACCTCTTTTCCAATAATGCTTTGGTAATTGTTGCGAGTGATGCTTACAGAACACAAACGCTAGTAGATATAAGCACAACAATGGAACAAATTAGTGGAAGACTCAGATGTAATGACGATTGCAAGAACATCTTTAGAAATACTATGGTACATATATACTCAACAAACAAAAATGTTCTGACAGATGAAGAATTTGAGCAGAAGATGAAGAAAAAGGAAGAAGAAGCCACAAACCTATTATCATTACAGGAAAAAGCAAATGATAAGGAACTTGCTACTTTAATAAGAAAAGTGAATATTGAAACGGACTTGCTATCTATTATTGATGGGCGACTGAAATATAACGACCTGAAAAAACAATCATTCTACCTCAAACAAGAAATAAGAAAGACATATAAGGATGGTATCTACCTACGTGAAAAGTATGATAAATCAGAGAAATTTATCCAGACCAATCAAGAACTATGGAAGGATTTTGATATAGAACTGGCAAGAGCCGTTACCATTTCCTATGGGCAATTACTGAAAGATTATCTGGATCACCCAACTGAATCATACGAGTAGGAATATCCAGAGTTCAGGGATTTCAGACGATACCTGAAAGAAACAGAAATGAACAGCCTTAGATGGAACAAGGATAAGATGATGAAGATGGTAGAGGATTATAAATAGATGAATGCCGTATATAAGGACATATATAGGAAAGGTTTTATCAGTAGCAAGGAGTTGAAGGCTCTTTTTACTAAGGAGTTCCAAAAGAGAGGCATTACTATAAGTCCCAAAGCTACACAGATAATGAATTGCAACTTGTTTGAGGTTAGAAAATGTAAAGTACGTATAGATGGAAAGCTGACAGACGGATATGAGATCGGTGATTGGAAATTTAAATATGAAATGTAACTATGAAACAGAAATTAATACCAAGAGGTGAGAAACAAGTAAAGCCAATGGACGTGATAAGCTAGAATTGTAAGATTGAGTATTTGGAGATTATGAAGAATCGGAAATAACGGGATAAAGGAAAGGTGATAGATTACTTGAATCTCATGAAGAGGGAACTTTTTTAATAAACAGGCTTTAGGGCGATGTGGCTATTTCAATTATTTAGGATAGCCGCTTCGCCCTCTTATCATACAGTTCTCTGCCCAAAGGCCGGTTCGGTAGCTCAGCTGGATATGAGGCGGGAAAACCGCAGGTTTTCATGCCGATGCAACTGCCTCATAAACATATTCACATCACAATTAGGTATTTCTAAAATGGTCAAGCACCGCATATTAGATAGAATATAGAAAAAGAGAATAACACATATTTGATAATAGGAGATTATTTTTATTGTTTTCATCATTTTTATCTCGCATTATTCTTGTTTTTCAATTTAAAAAGCTACTTTTGTCGAACTAAAGCCAGTAAAGTTGACCTATAGTTGACCGCTGGCTAAACAAAGAGTTCATTAACACGCTGATATTGAGACTTCTACAGCATAAAAGGAAACTGCCTTCTAAGCAGTAGGTCTCGGGTTCGAGCCCCGACCGAATCACACAAAAAAAGAGAGTCAGACTCCTGAGAGTTTGGCTCTTTTCGCGTTTATGCGAATAATCTTTACACATTTCAAATCCTCTTTTTCCGCCAAAATTTACCCCTAAGTAAACCCGGACTTTAGATAGACTAAAGTCGGACTTTACCCTAACTAAACTCGGACTTTAGTGCCGGTAAACTCCAGGTGCCGAATTTTGGCCTTTTTCAGGCGAATAACGAGAATTTTGAGATAATTGAAATTAGTTTACAATCATTTTATATCTCACAAAAGGGACTGTCACTTCTGTGAGACGAAAGCGTTTTGGTAATCAATAAAAAATGCCTATTTTGTTGCATATTTTTTATTTTTTCGTAACTTTGCAGCGGTATGAAGAAATTAGTTTGTCATTTATCCCTGGCACTCCTTCTGCTGACAGCGGGTGCCACAAGTGTTTCGGCTGAAGAGCAGTTGCCCTCCAGACTCCAGAATCTTTCCGACGAAGTCTATCGCCATTATAGTTCCCGTGAAACGGATCAGTTCTTCGAAGAGGTGCAGCACCTAAAGGATGCCACCGAGTTCTCCGACTATCAGGAGACCTACTATCGAGCGTGTTCCTACGAGGCTATCTACATGTTCGAATATGTTGACCGCCAGAAAGGTGTCGGGTTGTCGCACGACATCTACCATCATGCCAAGGAGAATAACAGTAATGTCGGTATGTACTTCGCTACCTTTACGCTGGGCGTCATCCGCGAACAATCAGGCAATAAAGGACTTGCCGAGAAGAGTTTCATTGAGGCCCTGAAACTGAAAGAAAAATACCTGCCTGAGGAGAGTGCGGCGCCCTGCTATCTGGGACTTTGTGAAGTGGCGCTCCAAAGAAAGGCCTACGAGGAGGTAAAGGAATATGCCCGCAAAGCCCTTGAAGAACCAGGCATCATTCCCATGAATAAGATTACGGCATGGAGCTATAAATGTCTGGCACGTTACAGCCAAGGCGATAGCCTAGGATTTGAGGAAGCCTATAAGGAACGTGCCCAGTTGATTGCCGAGCATGGCGGTCAGGGAGGTCTGTTTGGCGAGTTGATCAATGTGTATCAAGCTAAAAACCGCAAGCAATGGAACCTGGCTTTGCAGCGTACAGAAAAACTGATTCACCAGCAGAACAAATGCTCGCAAAAGGCCTCTATCTACGAACACATGGGCGACCTGAAACAGGCCCTCTATTGGCAGAAGAAGTCTCGTGAAGTGATTGATTCTATCCAATCGTCGGAGGCACGCTTGCAGATGAACGAGTTCGACGCAGAGCTCACCCTTACCTATGCCGAGAACGATGCCAAAGAAAAGCTGCTGGCCAAGGATCGCCTGATGTTGATTTCAGGAAGCATCATTGCGGCTTTCATCATCGCCATCCTGGCCTTTATCGCCATTCGTCGCAAGAAACATATGCAAACCCTGCAGAGCGTCCATCATAAGCTGCAGGAGGCCTACAACAAACTGGAGGAAACGACTGCTGCCAAGGAGCGTATCGAGAGTGAACTACGTATCGCCCGTGAGATACAAAAGCGCATGTTACCCCGTGTATTCCCCCGTCGGCGCGATGTGGATATCTATGCGATGATGACACCTGCCAAGGAAGTGGGTGGCGACCTCTATTGCTATGCCCTCATCGATGACCTGCTGTATTTCTGCGTGGGCGACGTCAGCGGCAAAGGTGTACCGGCAGCCCTCTTTATGGCTGAGGTAACGCGCATGTTCCGTACACTGGTGGATGGTCATCTCTCACCCGACGCCATCGCCACACGCCTTAACCATGCACTCGTAGAAGACAACGATCAAGGCATGTTCGTCACGATGTTCATCGGACTCATCCACCTGAAGACCGGTCACATGGAATACTGCAACGCTGGACATAATCCCCCGCTGCTCAACGGCGAATACATGAAGATGGAGTCGAATGCGCCCATCGGTCTATGGCAGGAAGTGGAGTATGAAGGCGAAGAAGTTGACGACATGCACGGAAAGACTCTCTTTGTCTATACAGACGGTATCAACGAGGCCGAGAACATCCACCAGGAGCAGTTTGGCGATGAGCGTCTGAAAGCCTTATTGCAGAAAGACTTGGGTGATGCCCGCCAGACCTCAGAGACCGTTCATAAAGCGGTAGAGGAATTCGTCGGAGAAGCCGAGCCTACCGACGACCTCACCAAGATGTGTATTAAGATGTAGTGTCATAACCTATAGCAACAATAATCCCCCGCTCTGCTGAGTGGGGGATTATTCTATTCTTGAATCTCTGCCCAATAGAGATAAGGATCACGCGACTTAGGGAGAGCCTGTAGATAAGACTGGGCTCGATCCTTCGGGAAGGGTTTGCCGTCGAAGGTGCACTCATCCAATTCACCAGCCACCTCAAGGGCTGTCATGCGGTGAACCAACTGACTCTTACGAACTTCGTAGATCTGAGAGAAGACAGCAGGACCACCTGCAGAACCAGAGATGCGCAGATAACCCGTTCCATCATGAGTCTGCAAGAACGAAGCGTGCAGCTTATCCGTCTCAACACCGATGAGCTGGATGTCGTCACCTTTAAAGGTAAACAGTGCCCCATGCTTATCGTCGGCATCACGCATCCAGAGTTCTTCGTTATTATCATCGTCGATATCAATCCAACGGTACTTCGTAAGTTTGTAGTTTTTGTTCTCATGCGGATCGTCTTCGAGATAGAGTTTACGCAGGGTGGCGATATCTTTCTTCCAAAGAGGACGCGACTCATCAATCAGTTGGTGATAGACCTCCAACTCCTCACGCTCGAGCTTGCTGTTACGGAGATAGAACATGCCGACGGTAGCACTCTCAGGCGCACGATGTTCGTAGGTAAACTCGAGGCCGTCTGGCCCCTCAAAGGCCGCACCGATACAGCTGGAGGCATATTCACCACCATCGTCGACATTCCATGTGGAGTTATTGTCGCTCTCGTCGTAATAGCCTTCAACGGGATAAGAGTAGACCTTATCGCCATCGGTGACCACCTCAAGGGCAAATATTTTCTTATCCTTCGGTTTGAACTGCAGCACACCATACTGATAGCGGTCGCCAATGGTGTAGGTGAGTTCGGAATGCTGAGTCTTCATACCGTACTGCTCCTCGAGCTGCTTGATGACGGCTTTGGGCAAGGGCTTATTGTTGTCGAAGGGTGACTCGAGCTTCGTTGCGAGGCGCTGATGGGTTTTCATATAGGCCTCGTGGACGATGACATAGAGTTCGGCATGGTATTCACCCCGAGGGGCGTCCTTGGGGTTGACGAGTGCATACTTCATTCCAGGTGAGGGAATCGTCGAACGACTGTGAAGCTCGCCAGGATACATATCCTCGCCATCGGGGTTCTTCAGCTGCTCACCAATGCTACGGATAGGCACACTCTTGCCGTCGGCAACAAACATCTGGGTGTAGCCAGCGGCATTGCGGCGGTAGGCGTCAAAACGTTCCCATGACTGAAGCGCCCCGTCATAGTATTTCAGCATATCGTTCTTCTCATACCAAGCACGGTCTGGCTTCTGACCTTCTGTCCAGTAGACCACCTGCATATGGTCGGGATCGAAGTAGTAGAGGAACATGGGCTTGGGCGTGGTATCGCGCACCTCGGCCACGATACTGTCAAGACTGTCAACAGCGAGGGAGTCGCTATCGACTCCACCCGCTGTCTGACCTTTATTCGTGCATCCGGCCATCAAGGCCATCGCACAAACTATCATAAAAAACGGTTTTCTCATAAAAAACATTTAGAAGATAAAAGAAGATAAAAGAAGATAGAGGAAGATAGAGGAAGATAGAGGACAATGGTCTTGGCCGTATGATAGCAGCTGGTAGAGTAACGTCTTCTATCTTCCGCCGCCAAAGGCGACTATCTCCTTTTATCTTCCTCTATCTTCTTTTTATTCAACTGTAACGGGTTGAGTTTTCTTCGATCCCTTAGCAGCGAGCTCCTTCAGCTTGTCCTTGCCCTTGAAGGCGAAGACCCAGATGAGGAAGCCTGCGATGACGAGAAGGCTGATAGCCAGCACAGGACGGTAGAAGAGCCAGGCGAGGGCGATGACGATGAGCGACCACACGACACCGATGACGGTGCAGACTATGCCCACGCCCCAACCGAAGATATTGGCGATGAACGGTACAACCTTGAGGATGGTCTCGAGGAATCCGAAGATACCCTTCAGACCGCCGATGATAATCATGATGCCGATGATACGGAGGGCCCAGAGGATCATATTGTTGGCCTCTTTCTCTGCGTCGATGATCTCGTCGCCACTCTTCTTACCCATCACGAGGGTCTGGAAGCGCTTGCCGTTCTTGGCCTTGTAAGGCTTAAATGAGTCGCCGTCTACCACAGCCATAATTGTACACTTGGCAGGAACAACCTTCTCGAAGGTTACACGTACATCGCCCACCTCAGGAGAACCAGGCACACGACCGAAATAAAGCACGTTGCTGGCCTGGTGGATGTACTGCAGGTCTTTCTTGTTCTCGGCATTAGCCATCTGTTTGTTGAGTGAGTCTGTCACGGCCTGGATAGAATCGAGGGCAGCCTTGACGGAATCAGGGAGCAATGCCTTAACAGAGTCGGGGATGGCAATCTGCTGAGCAGGCTGCTGAACGGGCTGCTGCACATTATTCTGGAGAGCCTTCTGAACACCATAGAAACGCTCATAGGCGGTCTGGGTAGCCTTGTCGAACTGCGTCAGCAGATCCTCAGCGATAGCGAGGTCAACAGCTTCGCGTGAAGAGATACGGTGGATCAGACTCTCAGGGAGCGTATAGGCACCCCACTTCACATTCTCGGCCCACTTCTCGTCTTCGTCGATGGTGGTCAGCACCATATTCTTATTCTGATAGGCAGGATCGTGGAAATCAGAAGAAGAGATAGGACTCGACACCCACTCCTTGGTGTAGGTATAGGTAGTCGTGGTCACTTCCTTACCGCCGAGCTTGTCCTCACGCTTGGTCTGTGAATGCTCCACCCACTGGTAGTACTCTACATTACGACGGATAGAGATCGCCTTTGCACCGAAGCCAAACTGGGCATCAACAAGTGAGTCTTCAGTCGTAGCCATAGCGGTACCACAGATCAACTCACCCTCGAGCGAGGCATCTTTCTTGTTGGGGTTCTCCATCTCCACGTAGGCATTGCCTGCCTCGTCGAGCATCTTCTCTGTCTTCACGGCGCGTCCTTCGTTCCACCACAGCAGGGCCGTTCCTAAGATAAACATCAGGAATCCGCTACCAATAGCTTTGAATGAGTTGCCTACTCGGGTTCCATAACCCGTCGTTGTTACTTCTTGATAAGCCATAATGATTTACGTTTTAATGATTTATTTGTTGATTATATGATTGTCGATTAATGATTTTAGTGATTCACGGTGCAAAGTTAAACATAATTTTCGAAATATCGAACAATTATGGATTAATTTCTGTAGCACTATAGTTGATTTTCAGGGCATAGGCTTGTTGCAGGGCTTGTTTCACATCGCTCACGAGACCCATTGGTGCATGCCGATCAGCCCTAAAACTGACGGTGAGCCTTTCGGCATTCTCAGGAGAGAGTTTGCTGCGGATGGACTGGATACGACCCGGGATCTCTGAGGGTGAGACGAGATCACCATTCAGTTGCACCAACCAAGTATTGTCCTGTCTCCCTGTCTCCCTGTCTCCTTGTCTCTTTCCAATATAGATATTGATGATAGCAGGATGGCCGGCAAGCTTCTGTACCTCCCTGCCAGCAGGCACTTCAAGTCGCACCTTCACTTCGTCGCTCCGCATATGGGTAACGATCATGAAAAAGAACAGCACCGTAAAGATCAGGTCGGGCATTGACGCCACATTCAGCGAGGGCACCCCACGGTGTCGACGATCACCTCGTATCATACTCTTCATCGGTCTCATCTCTTATCTCTTAATTCTTCACTGATACGCTGAGGGTAGTAATCATTCACAAGCGAGCGCTCATCGGCAGTAAGATGGCGATAAGGCCTTCCATAGTGTTTTTGGGAATATTGCTCTCGCAACTGGTGATAGGCGGCAACAATGGCATCCTGCATACGGAAATAAGCTTCGTAGGTGGTTGCACGATCGGCCTGGATGGAAACAATATGTTCGGTTCTGTTGACTGACGCCAAGGATACCACAGCGTCAGAGAGTTCCTGACAGGTCACAGCACGTCCGTCTAAGGTGAGCTGGTCATGGGCATCGAGTTCGACACTCATCACGAGGTCCTTGTTCACATCCTGCGGCTGTGCGTTCTCCACAGGCGGCGGAGCCATCTGTCGCAAGAGTCCCTTGTCCGTGTCCATCGACGATGTCACGAGGAAGAAGATCAGCAACATGAACGAGATGTCTGCCGTCGACGTGGTGTTCAGCTCCGGAATCTGCTGACGAAAGCGCT
>JAEEGG010022636.1_pt1 | contig 12350 bp, 14 predicted proteins | sample 9134161 | NCBI WGS metagenome assembly JAEEGG01 (sample SAMN16246543, study PRJNA631951) | gut metagenome | biome: gut microbiome; feature: rumen; material: CR-attached | host: Bos | place: Iran: Karaj | collected 2018-10
TAATTGAAATATGTCCTAAACCAATAAATCCACATGTTTTATTTCTTAATTCATATCCCATTATTGAATTAGATCCTAATTCTTTACAATCTAATGACTTAACTATATTTCTAGAAATATCAATCATTAAACCAATTGTTAATTCAGACACAGCATTCTTATTTAATCCTGGTGTATTAAATACCTTAATACCTAATGATTTAGCATAATCTAAATCAATCATATTATAGCCAGTACCATACACGGCAATTAATTTAAGATTTTTAGCACTATCTAATATTTCTTTATTTAGTTCTTTATTTCTTATTATTGCGATATCACAAATTGTAATATCATCGGTAATTTCAAATAAAGATTCTAATTTATTTTTTAAATCATCTGAGATTGGTTCTACAACGAATACCTTCAACTAAATCACCTACATTCATCAATAATTTATTTTAACATAATTTTTATATATTAAAAATATTTGAGATTAATTATAAATAAGAATAAAATATATATGTTAGGATGTGATTCAATGAAATGGACAACTATGTGGGGTAATGCTCAATCAAAGGTTATCCCACAACCCGCAACTTACGCTAAAGACTTAACATTAAGATATCCTATTTTTGTTCCATTTGATGGAACTAAAATTAGAATAACTTTAGATAATTATTGTGTTGATGAAAAAATAAAAATAGATTCAGTTTTAGTATCTAAAGGTAATGAATTATCTGATAAACAATCTAATGAATTGAATTATTTAACATTCAATAATAATAAACAAGTTGAAATAGATAAAAATTCATATGTTATATCAGATGAATTAAATATAGATTTAAAAGCTAATGAATTTTTAATTGTTAATGTTTATTTAAAGGAATATACAAATCTAACTGGTGGTGTAGATATAATTGGACCACTATCTAAAGGATATTTCGCATATGGTAATCAATCTGAATTAACTAGATTAGATATTAATAAATCTAAATCTACTTCTTGGGTATATTTCTTATCTAATATTGATATTTATACAGATGATAATAATATGGCTTTAGTGTGTTTCGGAGATTCAATCACATCACAAGACTGGCCAGATTATATGTTATTACATTTAAGAGAAAACAATATTAATAATATTTCAGTTATAAGAAAGGCAGTTTCTGGAACTAGAATATTAAGACAATATGAATGTATAACATATCAATCATATGGTTTAAAAGGAGAAAATAGATTCATTCATGAGGTTTCTTCTGTTAAGAACTGTAAATATGTTATTGTTCAACATGGAATAAATGATATTATCCATCCAGTTGGAGAGGATGTTAATATATTTAGACCAATGAGTGATTTACCAACCGCTGATGAATTATTTGAAGGAATTAAATATTATAAGGATTGTTCAGATAAATTAAATTTAGAATTTATTGTTGGAACACTTCTTCCTATTTATAACTGGAGAACATACGCACCGTTTAGAGAAACTCTAAAGAATGAATTTAATGAATTATTGTTAAATAATTATGATACTATAGATTTCCAAAATGAAATAGGAATCAAAAAGGATAATATATGGTATTTTAAGGATGGTTGTGATTCAGGTGATCATCTACATCCTTCTAAAAAAGCCTATAAGCTAATGGGAAATCTCGCAGCTAATTACATAATAAATAAAGAATGCCACAAATAATTGGCATTCTTTTTTATTTAAAATGTTGGAATTATATCATGAGATTGTAATAACTTTAATCTTCTTATAGCATATAAGAATAAAATAATTGATGTTGAATAATTTAATGAGCATCCACTACATTCACCAGTTATAGGATCAAGCTCTTGACCAAATGGCATATCATCATAATTTTCTACAAACTTATCTAACCATTTATATAATAATTCATCATAATCTTTTTTATATCCATAATAATCCATCCATAAAGAACATCTCAAGGCTATTAAGGCTTGACTATAATATCCCCATGAATTAGGCATCTTATGAGAATTAAATGATTTATCAGAAATACTCATAGAAGGGAATGGATAATTAGTCCAGAATTCATTAGGATTTTTAATATATTTATTATATATTTTATCTATTAATTCTTTATCTTTTTCTCTATCTAATACTCTTTCCATAAATAAGCTAAATATAGATGATGATTTATATTTTCTTTTACCATTTTTATCAACATCATAAAAGAATGAATCTTCTTCATCAAAACATACATCAAATAAATTCTTCTTTAAATCTCTTTGAAGCTTATCATATTTTTGAATATTTTTATTATCATTTAATACTATAGCCATTTCTTTAATTGTATTTAAGGTCATATATAAATTACAATTTAAATCAACTGCGATAATTGAATCATCATCAGGCTTTATTGAAGAATCTATTCTTTCTCCATTAATACTGTAATATCCTTTATATTTCATACCATCTAATCTTCCACTATTATCATGACCAGTATCATATCCAACAAACATTTCTACTAATCCTTTATTCATAGTCATACGGTATTTATATAAAAAATCTACATATTTAATAGATTTATCGTATAGTTTCTTTAATAAATCTAAATCATTTGTTTTTTCATATACCATAAATCCTAATCTAGCAAATGATACACATTCTTGAATCTGTGAAAAACCAATAGATCCATCATCCTTTACGAAGCATGGTATTTGACCCTTATCATTAGCTAAATCTAAAAATAAATTAATTGTTGATTTAGCTATACTAAAATCATCAATTAAATTACCATACATAATTGAATCATATGCATGCTCAAGCCAAATACCCTTATAAGCATTTGAAACAACAATAACTGGATTTTTAAAATTAGAAACAGCTTTAATATGTTCTTCTTTAAATTTATTTTTTACTTCTTCTAATTTATTTTCTAAATCCTTATATTTTTCATTAACTATAACATTCTTAATTTTAATATTATCTACCTTATTAGAATCAAATCCTGATACTAAACAATCAATATTTAAATTTTCAAATTCAAAATCTTTTAAAATATATTGATTAGATTTAGTAATTTTAAAATAATTATCACATTTTAAATTAACATTAGATATTTTAATATTACGACAAATATTAATAGGTAAATCCTTTCTACCTTTTAAATCATAATATTGAGTCCAAGGTCTAATATAAATTAAAGCTTTGGAATATCCTTTACCATTATCTACTAATATATTTTCATAAATTTGAGGTGTATCAGGTCTAATCTTACACCATAAAATATTATTAGATTCTAATGAAACAAAATCCTTAAAAATAATATCCTTATTATAAATAGATTCACTACCTAAGGTTAAACATGAATGACAGAATTTAAATGTGTTATTTTCAATAATAATATATTCATTAATACCATTATGGAAATCCTTATCAGCGTATGGACCTTTTCCACCTTTTAGGCTTATCGCATCATCATTAACATCAAATGTATTATTTTTAATTAAAACATATTTACAATAATCAACATCAACTCCATCAGTTGAAGGAGCCTTAATTGGTACTTCTGGAGAAAATATATTTGTGTTTAAAACCTTAATATAATCTGATTTATATAAATGAATATTCCAAAAAGGTGAATTAATTAATGAAATACCATCTATTGTTACATTATTAGAATTTGAAACAAATATTAATCTTGGTCTTTGTTCATCCTTATTTTTGGCATCTGGATTCCATTTAAATCTATTCCAAAAACTTCTCCAATGTGAATAACCATTACCATCAATTACACCTTCACCAAAAATAGATATATTATTAACACCAATAAAATTTAATAATGCAGGATAATATAATCCACTTTCTCCTTCTATTCTTGTATAACATAGTGGATAATCATTAATATGCTCACTCGCAATTAATTTAGAATCTTTTTTTAAATATAAGCTTACTCCATCCTTGAAATATAGAGCCCCTGTTTTATATATTCCATCTACAACTAACAATCCACCACCATTATCAGAAATATAATCAATTAAATCTTGGATTTTATTAGTTTCGATAGAATTTGATTCCAAATGATAATCTTTAAGATAATATTTTTTATCAAAATCATTTATATTAACATTTTTATTTTCTTTAAAGAAAGAATCAATTTCTTTACCATCTAAAAAATTATTAATCATAATAGCCTCACAATAATGATGAATTATTTTATTTTTAAAATATCCTTTTCTTGAATATCTTTAGCTAACCAAGTTGCTTCTCCACCAACATTTATATCATAATAAATGATGTCATTTTCTTTTCTAATATTCTTAATAACACCATGCTTAAGATCATTATTCATATGAAATGAAACAAATTCATCCTTTTTAAATTTAGAATCGAATTTAATTTTTTTCTTAAAAAACATTAATATCACCTATTAATAATTTATCACAATTACGAAAATAAAGCACCATAAATATGGTGCTATTATAAATAATATTTAATTATAACCAATCAATCTTTTCCATCTTCCTTGTTTATAAGCTAAAAGTGAAATAGACATACCAAATAACCATCCAATTGGCCATGATAAGAATATACCTAATAATTTATATTCATCTGGTAAAACATTACCTAATAAATATGATAAGCCAACTCTTATTATTAAATCTACGAATGTGGCTATCATAAAGCTTCTCATATCCTTAGAGCCCTTTAATACTCCATCACACGGAATTTTAATACATAAAAATATATAAAAAGGCGCTACACAATAAATAAATTTCTTACCTACCTCTACTACATCATTGCTTGTATTTTCATTTCCAAATATTGATAATAATGGTCTTGGAATAATCATAAATATTAATGTCGCTATTATAGTTAAAAAGCCACAAATTAATAATCCAGAATAAAAACCTTTTTTAATTCTATCATATTGACCCGCACCAGCATTCGTTGATGTAAATGTTGATATCGCATTTGACATAACTGTATAAATATTAACAATAACATATACAATCTTATATGCCGCTCCATAACCAGCTGTAACATTTGGACCAAATGAATTAATTAAAGATTGAATCATTACACCACCAATAGAAATAATAGATCCTTGAATAATTGATGGTATAGCAATTGATAATATTGTTCTTAAGATTCTTTTATCAAATAATTTACCTTTTTCATTTAATAATTTTTTAGAATAAATTAATAAAATAATTAAAGATATTATTGAGGCAGTTGCCTGAGATATAAATGTCGCTATAGCGATACCCTTAATTCCAAATCCTGATTTAACAAATACAATATCTAATACTAAATTTAATACTGTAGAAAATATTAATAAATATAAAGATATTCTAGAATTACCTAATGATTGGAATAATGATGTTACTACATTATATAAAAATAAAAAGCTGATTCCACATGTATAAAATAATAAATAAATCCAAGCATCATCATAATATGATTGTCCACCAACATTAAGTAATAATAGTAGTGGCTTTAATAAAGCTAAGCCTAATGATGTTATAATTATCGCTAGAGCCATTATTGATATTAATGATGTATATATAGCTGATTGAGCAGTATTATATTTCTTCTCTCCAATATATCTCGCTGTAATAATATTCGCACCAACACCAAATCCCACCGCTATCGCTAAATAAACAACTGTGATTGGATATGTCGCAGATACAGCTGATAATGAATTATCAGAAATCATTCTTCCAGCAATCATTGAATCACATATATTATAAAATTGTTGTAAGGTAACTGATAAAATCATTGGCAATGAAAAAAACAATAATGTTTTAAATGGATTACCAGTGACTAATTTATCTTTCTTATTCATAAATATCACCACACAAATTTATACTACTTTGATAAATCAATTTCAAGAAAAAAACCTTATCAATTTGATAAGGTCTTTAATGCATTATTTATTCTTTTTACTTTGAAATATATTTAATAAAACAAATATTGAAATAAATACTAATATTGATATTATCATTACAAGATATTTAGCTCCCTCACCAACTAAATTATCAAAGAAATAATATCTTGCATCTACTGATTTACTAATTCCATTAATTAATTCTTCACTCGCACCTATTTTTTCTAATTCTTTAAAAGAACCAGATAACATATGATTCTTTATTAAGCTTGTTCCATATGTTCCAGGTAAGAAGCTTATGACATGTTGAAGTCCCTTGCCAAATTGAGAAATAGGCATGTAAGCACCACATATAAAACCATATACTGAGCTTACCAATGTACCTATCGCTGAAGCGGCACCATTTGATTTACAAAAATGGTTGATAACACAAGATAAGCTTGAACCAAATAATGTTAATAAAATAACATCTAAAATAGTTTTAAATACATCTAATCCAGACATATAAAAGCCTTGTGTTGCTAAATATATAAAAGATACACCTAAAGTTGATAATGTAATAATCAATGTAGATATTGTACATGAAATAAAATAAGCAACTGACAATGTTGATTTTTTAACAGGAGTAATATATAAATCATATATTCTTTCATTTGCTTTATCTGTAATCATAATTAAATTTGAACAAAATGAAATTGTTACACATGATACAGCAAGTAAGCTAGATATTAATTGTCCTGCAACTACTGAATTTATAATACCTTCTTCAATAATAACACCTTCAGGAATATTAGAAATAAATGAATCCTTATAAACCTTAGCCAAGAATGTTGCGTATAAAACTAATAATATTAAAGGTGTAATTAATGAAGATATGAATAATCCTTTATCTTTAAAATATAATTTTAAATTTCTTTTAACTAACTCTATTAAAACAACCATGATTAATCCTCCAATGAATATCCAGTTACTGATAGGAATACATCATCCATTTTTCCTTTAGTAATTTCATAATCCTTAAATTTTTCTGGATATTTAGTTACTAATTCAGTAGCTACTTCTGTATTTGGAATCTTAATCTTATATCCATTTTTAATTTTAGATACAGGATATCCAAAATCTTCAATTTCATCTGTGTTATAGAAAGTAATATAATCGGAACTATATTTAGTTTTTAAATCATGTGGAGTTCCCTCAGCGGAAATTTGTCCTTTATTTAAAATAACAACATAATCACTTTCGGAAGCTTCCTCCATATAATGAGTTGTTAAAAAGACTGTTAATTCTTTTTCAACTCTCATTTGATTTATTACCTTCCAAATCATTTTTCTAGTTTGCGGATCAAGTCCTGTTGTTGGTTCATCCAATATTAATATTTCAGGGTCATGAATTAACGCTCTAGCAATATCAACTCTTCTTCTTTGACCACCAGATAATTTATTTATTGGACGCTTTAGAATATCACTTAAATCTAATAATTTAGTTAAATATTCTAATCTTTCATTAAATTTAGAACCAGTAATATTATATAATGCAGCTCTACTCTTTAAATTATCATAAGCATTTAATACTAGGTCAAGATGTGAAAACTGGAAAACCACGCCAATATTATTAGTAATCTTTCTAATATCAGTATCAATATCTAAACCATTTATAATTACTTTACCACTATCTTTTTTTAATGTTCCAGACATAATTGAAATAGTTGTTGATTTACCAGCTCCATTAACACCTAGAAAAGAAAAGAATTCGCCTTTTTTTACTCTAAATGTAATATCATTAACTGCTTTTAAATCACCAAAGCTTTTATTTAAATGTTCAATCTCAATAATATTCATTTTAGTATTTTCTCCCTTCCCAATACCAAATATGATTATATCAAAAAATAAAAATAATAAAAGTCCATGACAACTACTATAACCATAATGTAATCTAAAATGTACAAATATATAGGCAAATAAAAAACCTTATCAAATGATAAGGTCTTTAATGTTGTCTACCGCCATAGTTCGATGTTTAGAGATGACAGAGAAAGCCAGTCAAAAAGCTAGGCAAATAATATTTATTTTTTTAGATATTCTACTGCCATCTCTAATACTTTTGTGTCTCTATCAATAATTATTAGATTTTCAGGCCCATGATTATTATTTCGATTAACATTAATAACAGTATTAATATCTACTAATTCTAAAACAAATCCTTCTTCTATTTCTTTTTCAGTTAATGATTGATTTGTTATAACATCTTCTACATCGCATAGATAATAATAATTATCTTGTACAAATGTTAATTCATTATCATATTTATCTTTATGTATTCTATGAACATAACCAAATTCTTTTATTGATTCGGGTTTTATGATTAATCCAGCCTCTTCCTTGGTTTCTCTAATAAGACAATCAATCATTGATTCACCTTTTTCAATTCCACCACCAGGAAATTCATAATAATCATATTTCATACTATGAATCATATATACTTTATTATCTTTTATTATGATTGCTCTTGCTGATGGTCTAGTAACAATCTTCCAACTAGGATTATAATCTTTAAAATCTATTTCAAATAATAATTTCATAAATAAACCCTAAACCAAATTTATATAATTTCTTTTTGAAGATACAATAATATTTAAGTCCAATTTCTTTCTAATTTCATCAAACATTCCTTCAGCTGATGAAACCCTACCATTTTTAACATCTTCTTTGGCTTCTTCTAACATTTTAAGTATTTCTAGTTCTTCTATATTTTCCATATTATTCACCCTTTTATAAAAATCTATGTAAAATTCATCATCATTTGCCGAATATATAATAATTTTCTCAAATAGCAACTATTGCTTTGGCTCGCCATATTCGCGAACCATTGCTTCCATGGTAATAACCCATTGATTGCCAAACTTTGAAACATCCTTACCAACTAAGAGTTTTCCATAAGATATGGCTTTTCTTAATGTACTTTCGTTTAATCCCCATAATTCAGTTGCATCTGTAAATGCAAGCAAACCATCAAAAGATGACTTGATAGTTTTTCCATTATAGAATAATTCATCACAGGCTAAATCAATTTCACTGTTCCAAACTATTCCATAACCACCTAAATCTACCTTTACTTTATAAAATAAGTTATTTTCTTTTAATTCATTAAATATCGGTAATTTTGTAAATAGTGGTGTAACATCATATACCTTTGTAACGCCTTCACAAAATACAACTATTAATTTGTAATTATCGATTGGTGTAATTGATCTAACTTTATGAAACATTTCATCATCTCCTATTCTAATGGTTGTAAATGCTTAAGTGTCTGTGTATTCCACATTTCAAGTAACTCACTTTGATGTATTTTAACCCATTCAATAACCATCGATTTAGCTTTAGATGGTAAACCACCAGATAATGTAGATAAATCGACTAACGATATGGCAATAATATAATTTTGATATATCGCGTGTATATGTGGTGGATTATGTTCACCAGGCAGAAAGTACATTCAGATTATTATGCCATAGAATCTTGCTATTTCTGGCATTATTCTATTCCTCCTACCATTATAATATCACAAAGTCGTGATATAGTCAATAATTTACCACAAATGACAAAAAATAAAAGACCCTGCCAAAATTGACAAGGTCATTCTATACTTATGTTTTATGTCATTTTCTTGCGAGTGATTGTGTCACTTCACAAAAATTATTACTAGTCCTTAACGAATGGTAATAAAGCCATATGTCTTGCTCTCTTAATAGCGATAGCAAGCTTTCTTTGATACTTAGCAGATGTACCAGTTACACGACGAGGTAAGATTTTGCCTCTATCAGTAACGAACTTTCTTAAAGTGTCAACATCCTTGTAATCAATGTACTCGATATGGTTAGCTGTAAAATAACATACTTTCTTACGACCGCGTCTTTCACGATCATTTCTTCTATTATTTTGCATAATACGTTCCTCCTTTTTTAGAATGGTAAATCATCATCTGCAACCTGAACATTAAATGATTCAGGAGCTTCATTTGCTGGTTGCTCTTGTCTTTGATAAGATGGATTTGAATATCCATTATTTTGAGCACCATATGATGGATTGTTATATCCACCTTGCTGTCTTGGCTGATTGTTTGCAAATCCAGCCTGAGGAGCAGCATTTTGATCTCTAGGAGTTAAATTCTCTACTTGCTCAGCAACAACCTCAGTTACATAATGAGTTTGTCCATCTTGACCTTGATAATTTCTAGTCTGGATTCTTCCTGCTACTGCTAATAAGAAACCCTTCTTTACATAACGACCAATGAATTCAGCCTGTTGACCGAATGCTGTTACACTGATGAAATCAGCAACAGTTTGACCGTTAGCATCTCTTTGATTTCTATTTACAGCAATTGTAAACATTAAGAATGCTGATCCGTTTTGAGAATATCTAATCTCAGGATCTCTTGTGATTCTTCCTATTAATGAAACACGATTCATATAGTTCCTCCTAATTATTCGCCCTTAACGATTACGATTGAACGAATAATAGTTTCGCTATATCCAGCGATACGATTGAATTCATTAACAGCTTCCTTAGTAGCTTCAACATCGAATACTACATAATAACCTCTCTTGTTATTAGCAATTTCGTAAGCAAGCTCTCTAAAGCCCCACTCCTTAACTTCTGTAACCTTTGAACCATTGTTCTCGAAAATCTTCTTTGTGTTTTCGATTTCAGCCTTAATAGCGTCTTGGTCTAGGTTAGAACGAAGGATGAACATTACTTCATAATTCTTCATACTTTTACCTCCTTATGGTCTTTGGGTTAGAACTAGGTGTCTAACCAAGGACATTTCTATGACGAAATGCTCTATGATTATATCATAACAATTCGTCACTTGCAACAAATTTTACAATTTAAATATTAAATAATTTTACTGCATTATTGGTAGTAATTTTATCTACCTCTTCTACTGATAATCCTTTTATTTCAGCCATTTTTTGACAAACGAATCTAACATATGAGGATTCATTTCTTTTTCCTCTATATGGGTCTGGAGCTAAAAATGGAGAATCAGTTTCAATTAATAAATTATTAATATCAATTCCCTCTGCGACTCTCTTAGGTTCTTTAGCATTTTTAAATGTTAAAGGACCACCTAAAGATATATACATACCAAGCTTAACATATTCCTTCGCTAGCTCTAATGAACCACCATAACAATGCATTACACCCTTTAATTTACCATTAAAAGATTTAACAATATCAAATGTATCTTGGTTTGCATCTCTTGAATGAATTATTATAGGTAAATTTTTTTCTATTGCTAATTCACATTGAAGCTTGAATAATTCCTTCTGTTCTTCCTTAAATTCAACACTCCAATGATAATCTAATCCGCATTCACCTATTGCATATACCTTATTATTTTCAATAAATTCCTTAAGCTCATTAAATTGCTCTAAATAATCCTTATTACATTCCTCGGGATGTACTCCCGCAGTAGGATAAAAAATATCATATTTTTTAGAATATTCTTGAGCCTTTCTATTAGTATCATATGAAAAGCCTACTAATACAATTTTCTCTATTCCATTTTCCTTACATCTATTTATACAATCTTCTAAATCATCCTTAAATTCTTCATCAAAAAAATGACAATGTGTATCTATCATTTATATCCCACCTTAACACATAAATATTTTAATTATTTTAAATAATGATGTCAAACCAAAAAGAGACGCATAATGGTCTGCGTCTCTTGTAAAGGTAGAAAAAATTATGAAATTAATTCTTTCCATGCAACTAACACCACATAATGTGACTATTGCATTTGAAGTCAAAAGAGACATAAAAACAAAGAACTTTAATTTATTAAAACTCCATTAACTTCAAAACCGATTTGGTTTAATTATGATAACATCTAATTTCACTTTTGTCAAATTACGAAAGAACCGTATAATTTGTTATACGACTCTTAATATACAGCTAATTATTTCTTAAAATATCAGCTATTTCTCTTATTAGTTTTTCTGTTTTTTCCCATCCTAAACATGGGTCAGTAATAGATTTACCATAGATACCACCATCAGGCTTTTGGTTACCATCCTCTAAATAAGATTCAATCATTAAACCCTTAACATATTTATTTATGATTTCAGAATGGTTCTTAGAATGTAATACTTCTTTTGCTATTCTTGTTTGCTCTAGGAATTGCTTATTAGAGTTATTATGATTACAATCTATGATAATTGATGGGTTCTTATATTTATCCTCACCATACATATTAATTAATCTTAATATATCCTCATAGTGATAATTAGGATTAGAATCACCATGCTTATTTGTATATCCTCTTAATATACAATGGGCAAGCTCATTTCCAGATGATTCTACCTCCCATCCTCTATAAATAAATTTATGAGAGTTATGAGCAGCATGTACTGAATTAAGCATTACCTTATAATCACCTGATGTAGGATTCTTCATGCCAACAGGAACACTTATTCCTGAGGCTACTAATCTGTGCTCCTGGTTT
>JAEEGG010022640.1_pt1 | contig 12348 bp, 13 predicted proteins | sample 9134161 | NCBI WGS metagenome assembly JAEEGG01 (sample SAMN16246543, study PRJNA631951) | gut metagenome | biome: gut microbiome; feature: rumen; material: CR-attached | host: Bos | place: Iran: Karaj | collected 2018-10
AGGTTCTGGCAATTCCTCGCCACCACCGCATTCAGCACCCATAGGTTGTTCTCCGTATAGTATGCAGTCGTGTTTTAACTCAGCCCACGAAGCAAGCGCAGCATTGATGTTCTTCTTTGCCCACTGGTAAGTCTTCATAAAGTAAGGATGACGCGAATCCTTCTCCAGCAAGGTGTTGAGCGATTGCATCCACTTGTTGTACATCGTAGCGTTCCAGTTGACCTTCTTCATTGTCTTCTTAACATTTTCGAACTCAGTGACATAATCAGGCCAATTCTTATCTTCCTGATATTCATCAATAAGAATCTTGTAGGCATCGTCGCTACCGAAAGCTGCAAGCACATCCAAACCTTTGGGCAATGCACGCTGCGTAGGTTTGCTAGTAACATCAACAAGTTCCTGAAGAATCTCATTATCGGCAAGATACCTTTGCGGCATAAGATTAATCTTATCCTTGCACGAAACAAGTTGCTTTGGCGAAATTCGGTTCTGCTGGTCGGCAATTTTCTGAATTGCTGAGCGGAATTTCTTAAGTTCGGAAGCATTGCCTATAATCTTTTCGGCAGTCAGGTTCGACTTTGCCATTTCCTGCGAAAGCTGCATAACCGACACATTGTCAGGCTCTCCAACAATGAAAGTAATAGGCTCGACTATACCCTTGTACCTTTTCTGCAAGTCGGCACTCTTCCTGATGACATCGGCATTAAGAACTGCCCTGCCGAACTGAATATCATCATCTAGACAGAACGAAACATACTGGAACCACATCATCGACTTGAAGTAACGCTTGAAGGCATCGTCGCGAGTGTAGTGACCACGCGGACGGAACAAACTATATGGGAACATAACATCTTCCCATCCTAGAAATTCAGAAAAATTGTCGGATGCCTTATTTACACTGCCGATTTCAACATCAAAGTCCTCCTTGTATTTGGCTGGAACTTCATAATTCTTGTTGTCTGTCAACAGGCTAAGTCCTACAGCATAGAAAGTTGCATTGTATTCGGCAGCATCCTTTATTACAGGGTTGGAAGCGCTTTTTGCAATCTTCAGCATTTCGGAATGCATGGTGGTGGCAAAACTTTTCAGTTCACCCATCAGCTTGGTCTGCTCGAGGTCGCGAAGCAAGAAGTCGAAATACATGTGATACAACTGCAAATACATATCGGTGGTCACAAAGCTCGGAAAATCAGAGTAGTCGTTCTTCTCGTAAATATGGAACAACTGGTCGTCCATACCTTCCACAATTGCAAAACCGTTCCTCGAAATCATATCCTTGAGAGCATTTTCGGCGCTATCGAGCTGATACATATTGACAACATTATTATAATTAGTCAGATAGCCTTCGAGCGGATTGTAATTTGATTTCAGCAACTCCTCTTCGCGAGCCTTGATTCTTTCGATAAACTTATTCTGCTCATCGGTATATTTCACATTCACGGGGTCACCATAAGCCTTCTCAATTGCAACATCAAAGTACCATGATGTAGCGCCATAGACGTGCCTCAAAAAAGCGTCGGTAAAGCAATATCCCTGCTGAGCGGCAAAAATGTTACGCAAAATACGCAAGTCGGCAAGGTTCAGCTGCGAAATATCCATATCCAGGTCAACCTTGTCCTTCATGTTCTCAATATCGACATGGCAGCCACAAATATAAGTCGGCAAGTCGCAATCGAACGACAATTTCGGTCCATTTGGATTCACCGCATTCGCAGTTTCTTCCGCTTTTACATCTTCGCCATCCTTGTTTTCCTTCGACTTGCATCCGAAAAGCAACATCGAAGCAGCCATCATTACGCATAATGCGTTGATACAAAATCTCTTCATATTATTAATCGTTTAAAATTTCCATTGAGTTGTCAAATTCAAAATCACGGCAAATATACCTAATAAATTTCACACCGAAAGAACTCCACCGATATTCGGCGACCAAAAATTTTCCGTTTTTCTCCTCCTCCACACTACGGAGCCTCGTCTCGCCATCGACCTGCACTACGCGGAAATCGACAACCGGCTGTCCCAACCTCGATCCCATCCATAGCGGACGCACCTTGCCGCCAATATTGCGGAACATAAAAACGCGGCGGCGCACCACAGGGTCGAAACGAGTGGTCTTCTCCACTCCCACTACGGCATCCACAATGCTGTCGCCGTCCATATCGCCTGTGCAGAAGCGATAGACAGGAAAACGCAGTTCCCACACATCGCGACTGCTGTCGGTTTCGAGAACCAGATTATATAAGGTATCGTTTTTCTTCTCAAGCGAAAAGCCACCATTTTCCGTCTCTGTAGCACACGAGACAAGAATCGTCGCCACTATTGATATTACGAGCATTGACCTCATGGGCACAAAGGTAAAGAAAAATTCAAAGAATCAATGATTGTTTCCTATTTCTTGTTTCTGGTTTCTAAGTTTTATGTTTCAATGGCTAATGCCGTTTCTATGGGCTTCGCCCGTTTAACTTCGTTGAGGGCTTCGCCGTTCTGTTGAGACGCAAAATTTTGCGTCTGTACATGAAGAATCGAGCCCATTTCTTGAATCGCACCATGGTGCGATTGTACAATTCAATTAGTTTAGGGGGTGACAAATATCTTTTTCCTCCCAAAAAACAAAAAAAGCAAAAACAATTCATTATATTCGCCAAAAATTTAAAACTATGATTTACGATTTCACTTATCAGAATCCCACTAAGATTCATTTTGGAAAGACAGCACTTGAACATTTGCCCGAAGAACTCAACAATTTCGGAAGCAATATTTTGCTCGTTTATGGCAAAAACTCGATAAAGACAACTGGTCTTTACGACAAGATAATGAAGATTTTAAGCGACTGCGGCAAAAAGGTAACTGAACTTGCCGGAATTAATTCAAATCCACGATATTCGCAGGTAATGGAAGGTTGCAGACTTGTACGCGAAAACAACATCGACCTGATACTTGCCGTGGGTGGCGGAAGCGTTGTCGATTGCTCAAAAGGAATTGCAGCATCGGCATACTACGAAGGTGATGCGTGGGCTCATTACTGGGAACAGCAGGGACCTATTGAAAACAAGGTTGTGCCTGTGGCTTCGGTGCTGACTATGACCGGAACTGCTTCGGAAATGAATACTGGTTCGGTAATTACCAACGAGGACAAGAAGCTTAAACTAGGTCGTGTTTTCCCATTCCCAGACCTTTGCCCGAAGTTTTCGATTCTAAACCCAGAATACACATATACCGTTCCTAAGATTCAGATGGTCAGTGGTATAGCCGACATTTTCTCCCACCTTATGGAACAATATTTCGGTGGTGACGACGACTGCACAAGCGACTACCTTCTCGAAGGCGTTATGCTTTCGCTGATAAATTCGTCGCGCAAGGCTATTGTTGACCCAAAGGATTACGAAGCACGAAGCAACATAATGTGGTGTGCAACAATGGGTTTGAATAAGATTCTCGCCTTGTCGAAGATGCAGGACTGGGAAGTTCACATGATTGAGCATCAGCTTGGCGCATACACTGACTGCCCGCACGGAATAGGACTAGCAATTATATCGCCGGCTTACTACCGTTATATTTATAAGTTCGGTTTGCCAAAGTTCGTTCGCTTCGCAAAGAACATCTGGAAGGTTGATGCAAACGGCAAGACCGATGAACAGGTTGCCCTTGAAGGAATTGCTTGTCTTGAATCGTTCTTCCGCGAACTTGGTATTCCATCTACACTCCGTGAGGTAGGTGCAACTGAGGAAATGTTGCCGCTGATTGCAAAATCGACAATTCCGGGTGGCGGATATAAGAAGATGGAAGCCAATGACATATTGGTTGTCCTCAAGAATTGTTTCTAAAAATGTACGTATGAAAAAAATTCTCGTAAACATAGCAATGTCGTTGATGGTTGTTGCATTAGCGGTTTCGTGTACCTGCAATGAAACTGCTGACAATCAAGTTGAAGAACCCAAGACGGAAACCGATACCATCTGTAGCGCACCGCTAATTGCATTGCAGGACTGCCAACAACAGATGTCAGCCGAACTATTTGCAGGACAAGACGATGAGTTGCTAAAGAAGATTTTGCCAGATGGAATGGCGGAGGCTTCGATAAATGTTTTTATGCAGGAGCGTGGCGACAGGATTGTGCTTTTTGACGCAGGACTTGGCGCTTCGCGCAATGGTCGTCTGCTCGCGAACTTGGATTCGGTGGGTGTGTTGCCTGACGAGATAACCGACATTTGCATAACACATTTCCATGGTGACCATATCGGCGGACTTATTAGTCCCGAAGGCGAGGCGATTTTCAAGAATGCGAAGTTGCATTTTTCCGATTTGGAATTGGAAGCATGGACAGTTGGCGAATTGAAGGACAAAAACGAAATGGTTGAAAAGATGCTTTTTGCATACGAAGGCAGATGCGAAACTTTTCAGGCAGGCGACACGATAGTTGACGGCATTGTAACAATCGCAGCCCCAGGACACACTCCCGGACATACAATGTACGACGTAGGCGATGTCATTATTGTCGGAGACCTTATGCACGCGGTGGCTTTGCAGGTTGAACATCCCGAATTTTCGGCAGCATACGATTTCGACCCGGCGCTTGCATCAGAAACAAGAAAGGCAATGCTCGAAATTGCAAGGACTTCGCACAAGCCATTGGCAGGAATGCATTTTCCTGCACCATTCATAATTGAACTTTGACTCGATGACTGACAAGGAACAGAAATATGAAGCGCTTGTTGCTCAAGCAAAGGCACTTTCGGAGGCAGAAACCGATGAGATTGCTCTTATGGCAAACGTGGCAGCAATAATTCACGAGACATTTCATTTCTGGTGGACTGGATTCTACCGTGTTGTAGGAGATGAACTTGTGCTTGGACCTTTTCAGGGACCTCTGGCTTGCACGCGGATAAAGTTCGGACGAGGAGTTTGCGGAACTGCATGGAAAGAAAAGCGGTCTGTAATTGTGCCCGATGTCGAGGAGTTTCCTGGTCACATTGCCTGCAGCAGTGCTTCGCGAAGCGAGATTGTCGTGCCCATTTTCTGCAACGATGAAGTAGTTGCAGTTCTTGACATCGACAGCGAGAAACTCGCGACATTCGATGACACAGATAAAAAATACCTAGAAAAGATTACAACGCTCTATTTGTCTCCGAAATCGACATTCTTGAGATAGTCGGCGGCAACGCACATTTCCTTGTACCACTCTTCGCCATATTTGCGGATTAGCGGTTCCTTCAAATACTCGAAAATCTTTACATTACGCTCGTTGCCGAGTTTTACCGCATCCTTGCAAATGTTCCACACATCATAGTTTACCGCCTCAAACGATGAATATCTCTTAACCCTTATCGGGTACAGATGGCACGAAATCGGCTTGCGGAAATCGACAAGGCCTTCCTCCCACGCCTTTTCTATCTCACAATAAATGATGCCATCGACGTTGTAATTGGCAAAAACACACGCTCCTGCCTTACCAATGATCGATGTCGTAAGTTCGCCCTCAATATCCAGCATCGAAACGCCATTCTCATCAATGACTGCCTGTGCTTCATCGGATAGGCGAGAATATATTTTCGGCAGAATTTCCTTCAGTTTTTCTTCCTCAGCCTTTTCGAGCGGAGCACCCGAATCGCCTTCAACGCAACATATTCCCTTGCATTTGGCGATGTCGCACGCGAAACATTTCCGAAAGACATCAAAATGAACTACCTTGTCATCAATCTCAATCATAGCATCAAATTTCAATTTCTAATCCATCGCGAGCCTCAATTGCATCTGGGAAAACCGTCCTTGCCTCCGTCATCAATTCTGATGTCGGATAGCGAGTAGAAAAATGCCCGAGAACCAAGCGTTTTGCAGATATGCTTTTTGCAAGTTCGGTTGCTTGTATTGTCGTTGTATGACAAGTCAGCTTTGCCAGTTCCGCATCCTTCTCCATAAAAGTTGCCTCGTGGTAAAGCAAATCGACATTTCCTGCGAAATCGGCGAGTCGCTTCAATGGCAAAGTATCAGAACAATATACATAACTTTTTGGAGCAGGCGGAAGTACTGTTGCATCATCGCTTTTCAGAATGGAACCATTATCCGAAATGACATCCTCTCCCCTTTTCAAGCTTACAATCTGCGCAATCGACAGGTTGTAATCCTCAATAAAATCCTTACGGATATTTCTCTCTTTTTCTTTCTCACGGAAAAGGAATCCCCATGTAGGTTTGGTATGCACAAGCGGAAAACTAAACACATCTAGGTTTTTGTCGCTATGAATGTGATTTATACCATCAGGATTTAGGTAATTGTAATTTACTTGAAAACCAAGATTATGGTCAAGAGATGCGAAAAGGTTAGTACAAATCTGCTCTAGTTTTTCGGGACAATATATGTTTAGTTCCGTCTTGCGACCAAGCATTGAAAAAGTCGAAAGCAGTCCGAACAGACCGAAAATATGGTCGCCATGTATGTGTGAAATGAAAATATTCCTTAGTCTTCCGAAAGACAAGGAATATTCGCGCATTCTTATCTGCGAACCTTCGCCACAGTCAATGAGATACGGAGTAGCATTGTACATTACGACCTGCGCTGATGTCTGCCGATGCACTGTCGGCAACGCAGAGCTACTTCCCAGTATCCTGACGGAAAAGGACATTATTCAACAATAGGTTTTTCCTCTTCTACGATTTCAGCCTCAGCCTCTACGGTTTCCACCTCAGCATTTTGTCCGTCTGTAAGCAGATTCTCGTTGAACAACTTAATAACCTTGCGAACCATAAACGATTCGAACAACAAGAGCAAACCGAGCAAAATCATCAGTATGCCAAGCGCAATTGCCATAACCTTATTGCCAAATTCGGGGTCGCGAATGAACATGAAGCCGAGAATGCCAACTGCCAATAGCACAACAATAGACGAAATCAAGTAAACCAACGAAAGTTTTGATTCCTTCTCGCGATATACCAAAGTCAGAATAATCATCATCACTGCTCCGAGAAGAATTATTGCACCAAGTATTATGGCGAAAATCCTAGTCAACTCTTCGGCAAAGCAGAATAGCAGAACGCCACCGATAAGAGCGAAGGCGAACATTATAATCATCAACGACTTTTCAAGTTTTGAATCACCGTCCTTACTTTTTGCGATACGCATTACAAGCATGAACAAACTCATTAGAGCAATAGCTCCACCTGCGATCTGAATCAGATGTTCAAAGAAACTTTCGCCACAAACAACAGCGACTACACCTATCAAAGCAAGGACAATACCACTGATTGTCATGGAATTAGCAACAAACAACGACTTTTTCATCTTTATAAAATTTTACTATGTTATATTCAACGAAAAAAGCCCCAAAGACATAAATCTCGGAGCTAAATATCTTTTTCACACAATAAGAATTAGAATCTCTTTTCTTTGATTCTTGCCTTCTTACCAGTAAGTTCACGCAGGTAGTAAATCTTAGCCCTACGAACTCTACCGTACTTATTAACGTCAATCGAATCAATAAACGGAGATGCGAACGGGAAAACTCTTTCTACACCGAATGTACCCGACATCTTGCGCACTGTGAAAGTTGCTGTGCGACCTGTTCCGTTAAGCTGTATCACTACGCCTCTGAACTGCTGGATTCTCTCCTTGTTACCTTCCTTAATCTTATAGCTTACTGTGATAGTATCACCTGCCTTGAACTTTGGGAACTCCTTTACCTGTTCCAAATTCTGTTCAACAATATTCATTAAATTCATCACGAAAACTTTTTATTATTCCTTAAAATTTTTGGACTGCAATATTAGTGCTTTTTTTTCACATAGAGTAATTTTTTGCCCGCTTTTTTGAAAATTGTTACTAACAATTTATTTACAAGACTATACTTTTGATTATCAACAGACTAACAAACTACTTCATAAACTTTATTATCAAAATTTCGCAGATAATGAAAAGCAATGCTAGCAAAACAAAGTATTTCCACAGCGGTTTTCCTTCTGAAATCTCCTTGAAATCCGAGAAAGTTCGCTCCATACTGTCGAACCTGAATATAGATGCGCGACCTGAAAATTTCTGTGTATTTATGTCCTCGAGTTCCTCTTCGGTCAGATAGTCCTGCATGGATTCGTTTCGGCTATAGTTGAGCGCAAGACAGGAAACCGTGTCGCCGTTTGCACACAAACCATATATGCCAGATGACTTCATTGTACTTGGCATAAATACATTCAGTACGCCAGAATTGTAGCGCACATCGACAAGCGAAGTCTCTCCCTTAGCATCATATATATTATAGGTGTTGCCTATTTCGTAATTGTCGATACGAGTTTGGACTATGGTCTCCGCCCCTATTGTAGCATAAAGCGAAATCACCAACTGGCTATTCATAGCCATATTGTATAGCGCAGGCAAGAAGACAACGCTTTTTGCAAAATCGGCATTCACCTTGTCGATTGGCGCAGCAAACACATACAATTTTCCGCTACCATAGTCGCCAGCCACAAGCACAGGACTTGCATTTTCAAGCGTCAGCACCGACGAAAATCCAGCCTTCGAAAACAACGACAACTTATGCGTAAGTTCCATGTTTGGCAAACTGCCCTGCTTTTCCTCCTTTGCAAAGACATTTCTGAAAAGATTGCTATTGTAATCAATGCCATACAACTTGACATCGCGTGCAGTTGTACCATCAAACTTGCCCAAAGCAAACAATTCGAGGAAACTATTGAGCGATGCGTAATTAATATTGTTTCCTGGAACCAAGCAAACCGAACCGCCACCATTCACAAAGGTTTTAAGCCGTTCTGCCAAGCCTGATGAAATTTCCGACACAGAATTCAACACAACCAGATCATAATCGTTGACATTCACATCCGACTCGTGCCCTTGCTTTACCTGACTAAAAAGGAAATTACCCTCATCATTTCCGAACAAGGCATTAAGATAACGGCTCTCGTCACTAGCATTTATCGCCAAAATCCTTGTCTTGTCGGATATTGCATAGCTGAAATACAAGATGTTATCGTAAACAATCGGGTAATCGGAAATTTCGAGACGTGCAGCAACGTTTCCTGCCGTTGTATTCTGGTAAGCCACGTCAACATCTACCGACTCGCCAGCCTCAACATTGAAACTCGTCATCGCCTTGAGCGAATCGTTTATATACAACTGCAATGGAATATCGTAGAAACCCTCGCTCGACTTGTTTGCTATCCTTACCGTCAGCAATTCGTTCTGCCCAACCCTATGCACCGGACTATCGAACCAGCATGTATCAACGTACAAGTTGTTAACCTTAGTTGGATTGAGCGAAAGCAACACAACATTAATATTACTGTCGAGTTCGGTCTCTATATCATCAAACATATATTTCTGCATGTCGGAAATAACATACAGCGATGCGCTTTCTCCTTTTCGAGCATAAACATTCGCTTTCGAAATCAAATCGTCAACTTTCAACGAATTTGCAGTTATGGAACAATCATCAATGCTTGTCACCACTTGGTCGCGGTTGAGCGTTGCGCGATAGTCGGAGTTACAATCGTTGGACATGAATACATAATTCATTGATGGGGAATTGGAATACACCAAGTCCTTTGCAATCTGCTTTGCCTGGTCGAACATCTTTCCGTTTCCTGCATCGGCGTCCATGCTGAACGAATTATCAATGTAGATTATTGACAAGTCGGAAATCTTATCGGTTTGCTTTTCGCCAGTCGGAATGTAGGGATCAGCAAACACGAACACAAGCATCGCAATCGTAAGCATTCGGGCAATAAGAATGAGAATCTGTTTAAGCTTGGTCTTCGTGCGTGTCTCCTTCTTTATGTCCTCGATGAATGAAGTGTTGCTGAAATACACAACCTTTGGCTTGCGGAAGTTTATCAGGTGGATTATCACCGGAATAGCCATCGCAAACAAAGCCCAGAGGAAAGAAGGATTAAGGAATGACATTTACAATTTACGATTTTTGATTTACGATTTACGATTTTTTCCTTTTTGATCATGCTGAACTTGTTTCAGCATCTGTTACATTTTTTTAATCAGCAGATTATCAATTCCGCAACTGTCGTTGAATGTACTAATATCAACACCGCCGTCAATACCATCGATAGCTCCGACATACGAATCGGTCTGCCAAAGGGTATATTTGCTAGTGCTTGGAATTGTCGGATTAGACATCCAGAACATATAGTCGGAGAAGTCTTTCTTCAACCGCTTGTGATAAACACCCACGGAACAGCAGATTATAGGTTTCACGCCGCAATAATTTTCCACCTTGTCCAAAAACGACTTCAATGCAGAGGAAAATTCCTCCTTCGACGATCTTTTGAACTCACATTCTGCAAAAACAGCAGGCACAAGATCCTGATCATCAACTTTTACCGTCTTCTTGAAGTTCTTGAATTGTTCTTCTGGCGTTGATGTCATACGGAAATAATGTACAGAACCGACCTTCAGTCCAGCCTTGCGGGCAGCCTTAAGCGATTTCTTGTACTTGGAATCCTGCACCGAAGCACCATCAGTTGCCTTAAGATACACAAACTGCACCATCGAGTCCTGAGCCACTTTGTCCCAGTCGTTGACTTTGTTTTCGTGCGACAACAAAATACCATCGTAAATAGTGGAGTCACCCATATAGTTAGGTTCTTCTTGTCTAATCTCAGCGTATGACTTAGCAGTAGAATTCCCGTTATCAGCAGAACCACCACACGAAACACAAAAGACTGCCAGACAGAAAACTATAAATTCCAACAAGTTCTTCATCTCAATAATTTTTGTGCAAAGATACAGCAAAGATTTGTATTGGCAAAAAGCACAAATTACCACAACAAAAAAAAATCCCGCCCCATACTGGAGCAGGACTTTTTATTGTAATTCGCTTTTGAATTATTATTCAGCTACTTCAGAATTCTTAATCTTGAGCCAGCCAACAATATTCAATACCATTGCAGCGATAGTACCAAGACCGCCAACAATACCGAGGAAAGGAATTGCACCTACAACACCACAGCAAAGAGCGATTATTGCAGAGATGAACAAAAGCTTTGCACCGTCCTTACCTGGGAATGTTTCAGAAGCTTTGAGCTTTGAGTAAGCAATGAGGGTGAAAATGTAAGCGATAACGCTAAGAACCAAGCAAGCGAGACCGATTACTACTGTCATTGTAGCGATAGCTGTCAAGCTTCCCGACAAAATTACGAGGAAAATGCACAAACCAATTACAGAAGAAATGATGCTAAGAATCATTGCAGAACGAAGTTTCTTAACTGCAGGAACATCATTCTCATGTACTGCATTTGCCAAATGACCGAGGCAAATTACAAAATAAATATTAGCAGCAATTACAAGAAGCGGGAGAATAAGAACAGTCAAAAGACCTGTAAAAGGCATTGAAGTACCCATTACTATTGCCTGAGTCATGTCCAAAGCTGCTGTTGTAGCGATAAATGCGCTAAAAATAGAAGTTAAAACACCAAGGATGGCAGTAATCAAAACAGCCATAAACACCTTGTTCACTGCATTTTTATATGCTAACTTATCCATAAAATTTTTCCTCGGTTATATCCCATCGAGCCGTCGGTTTTAATAATTAACAAACATTATGCAAAGTTAACGAAATCTTAAATTGCCACAATACAAAAAAAAGAATATTTTTATCAACAAACAAATGTGAAATATTTACCAGTTGCCTTTTGCCAGCAACAGCAACAGTACCAATGCAATACAAACTGCAATCATGATAATGTACGGTTTTCGACGCGCCGACTTCAACTTTTCCTCATACTCTTCGGAACCAATTTCTTCTTCGGGGAATTGGCTACTCACCTTTTCCTCGACCACCTCATCTATAGCATCACCCAAAACACGATGCTGACCAGGTCCCGTATGATGAGCGAAAAAGTTCCTTGTATATTCGTGTTCCATTTCATCCACAAGCTTCTCTACTTCCTCCCTGCGAGCCTCGTAATTTGCCGTCCATTCATCATAAGAAAACTCCTTAAGACCATCATTCTGACTTATGTCTGTCTCCGCACTGTTCCAGCACAACTTTCCTTTGCCCTCGTAAACCTTCAGAATCTGCTTATGGGCGATGTCGGCAACAACAATAAGCGGAGTCCATTTTGCGTACTTCTCAGGAAGCAAACCAACTTCGTATTCAAAAAATCCAGAACATGCCGAAAACAGAAGTCTTTCTCCATCAGTACTCCATACGTAGTCGTGAAGTCCCATCAGAAAATAGAACGGCAGTACAAAATGCTCGGAATAGTCCTTGTTGAGATACACATGAATGTTCTTGTACATTTCCTGTCCTGCGGATTCCTCGCCGATTGCTTCCTCGAAACCAATATTGTACCAGATTGACTCGTTTGCCATAAAATTATTTTTTGACAAATC
>JAEEGG010022641.1_pt1 | contig 12347 bp, 8 predicted proteins | sample 9134161 | NCBI WGS metagenome assembly JAEEGG01 (sample SAMN16246543, study PRJNA631951) | gut metagenome | biome: gut microbiome; feature: rumen; material: CR-attached | host: Bos | place: Iran: Karaj | collected 2018-10
GAGGTTCGATACCGTGCTCGAAATGTTCAGCGCCGCGACGGCGGAGATGCCGCGCATCGAATAGCACTGCATCATGGTCGTCATGCCGAGCGACCAGAACGCCTCGTTCAACAGAAGCGGCGTACCCTTCAGAACGATCTGCTTTGCAAGGGCGCCGGGCACATAAAGCGAGCGGAAGACGCCTTTGAAGAACGGGAAGCGCTTCGTATGGGTATGCGCGTAGGTCACGATGATCGCAAGCTCCGCAAAGCGGGAAATGACCGTTGCGATCGCCGCGCCGAGCACGCCGAGCGCCGGAAAGCCGAGCTTGCCGAAGATCAGCAGATAATTGAACAGCAGATTGATGAGCACGGCGGACCCGCTGGCGACCATCGGCACGAAGGTCTCGCCCGTTTCGCGGAGCGAAAAGGCGTAACACATCGAAAGCGCGGCGGGAACGAGCCCGATCAGCATGATCAGGACGTACTTGCTGCCGTATGCGAGCGTTGCGGCAAGGTCGCCCTCCGCGCCGCTTTCGTGCAGAAACAGCGTGAGCAGCGGTTTGTGAAAGAATCCGAGGACGACAAGCGCGATGATCGAGATACCGGCACAGATCCATAGCTTAAACCGGAGCACGTGCCGCACGCCGTCGGTATCCTTTTTCCCGGCGAACTGCGCGCCGAAGATGCTGGCTCCGGAGAGCCCGCCGAAGACGGTCAGATTGAAGACGAAGATCAGCTGGTTCGCGATCGCGACGCCGCTCATCTGCTCGGTCCCGATCCTGCCGACCATCAGATTGTCCAGTACGTTGACGAACTGGCTGACGCCGTTCTGGATCACGACAGGTATGACGATCGCAAGGACCGCCTGATAAAACGCTTTATTCCCGATGTATTTTGAAAGAAAAGACCGCTGTTCCATTGTCCGCCGTTCTCCGCAGGGCGTTCTTCCGCCCGTCCGTTTTACAGTATACCATGAACGCCGGCAAAAGAAAAGCCGGAAAACGCGCGATCCGGCCGACGGGACCCTATAAACACGGTCGATGAAAAGAAGAATCGTGATCCATAAGCTGCATCATGCATTTTTGCCCGGATGATTCGCCGCAGACGGTCTTGCTGCCGAGCGGGCGATCTCTGAAAGAGGGTCCGCAGGATTGCGCCGCATGCGGGAGATGCGGATTGACGCTGACCGGATGCGGTGATACAATAATCAAAATCGTACAGAACGATGCAGTCCATTTTTATGACATGAATGGGGAGAGGAGACAACGATGAAACAAAAAACTCTGAAGATTCTGCTTGCGGTCGTTTCGGTTCTGCTGGTCTGCGTACTGCTTGTGCAGGTATTGTATGCGTCCGGCGTGTTCAAAGCCAAGGCGCTGTCCGCAGAGACACAGCAGGGGCAGGCGGAAGCCGCGTCCGGCATGCCGCTGCACCGCGAGGGGTATACGCTCGAACAGGTGGTGATCCTGAGCCGTCACAACATTCGTTCGCCGATGAGCGGCAAGGGGTCCGTGCTGGATACGCTGACGCCGCACGAGTGGTTCTCCTGGTCGTCGAACCCGAGTCAGCTTTCGCTCCGCGGCGGCGTTCTGGAAACGGAGATGGGACAGTATTTCCGCAAATGGATGGAATCCGAGGGACTGATCCCCGAAAACTGGCTGCCGGAGGACGGCGCGGTCCGCGTCTACGCAAACTCGAAGCAGCGCACGCTTGCGACTGCGAAGTATTTCAGCGCGGGGCTGTTCCCTGCCGCGGATACGGAGATCGAGCATCACGGTGAATTCGATACGATGGATCCCGTTTTCACACCGCAGCTGACGTTCGTGACCGATCAGTACCGTGAGGATATGATCAAAGAGATCAACGACCGCTTTGCGGACGATATTGCGGATCTTGCCGACAATTACCGGCTCATCGAAGACGTCATCGACATCCGGGATTCCGAGGACTGGAAGAACGGCAAAACGACGGGCTTTTTGACGGACGATTCCGAATTTGTGCTGAACGAGAATGCGGAGCCGGGCGTGAAGGGCTCCCTGAAAACCGCCTGTTCCGTCAGCGACGCGCTCGTGCTGCAGTATTATGAGGCGGACGACGAACACGCCGCGTTCGGCAAAACGCTGACGCAGGAGCAGTGGAAGGAGATCTCCGCGGCAAAGGATCTGTACGGCGACGTGCTCTTTACCGCGCCGGACATCGCTGTCAACGTTGCGCATCCGCTTCTCAAGGAGATCTATCGGGAGCTGATGACGCCGGGCAGAAAGTTCACCTTCCTGTGCGGTCACGATTCCAACGTCGGCAGCGTGCTTGCGGCGCTGGGCGTTGCGGAATATGATCTGCCGGAAGCGATCGAGAGCAAGACGCCGATCGGCTGCAAGGTGGTGTTCTGCCGCTGGAGCGACGCGGCGGGCAAGAGCTATATCACGGTCGACCTCGTCTATCAATCGGTCGGTCAGCTGCGCGGCATGCCGCTTCTGGATTTGGAGCATCCGCCGGTGGTATATCCGCTCTCCTTTATGGGGCTTCTCTATGACGCGGACGGGCTTTGCCCCGCGGAGAAGATGGAGGGGCGGCTGAAGAGCGCGATCGACCGCTACGACGCGCTGCTTGCAAAGTACGGACTCTCGGAAGCCGCGTAAGAAACGGCATTGAAACAGGGATCAATCACAGCGTACACGAAACGATAAGCCGGAACGGGATCGCCGTTCCGGCTCGTTTTTTGACAGAAGCCGGGCGGAAACGGTTCTTTCCGCTGTGCGAAAGCATGTTCTTCGGTCATAGAAGCGCGCCGGCATATATTGATTATCGACCGGATTTCTGGTATTATATATTTATTGGGCGTCAAATCGGGACGCCGGAAACGGATCATGACAGAAGGGGGCAGGCATATGACCGTCGATTACAGCACACTGGCTGCGTTCGCGCCGCTGCTGCTGCTTCTGATCGGACTGTCGATCACGGTGATGATCGATCCGTATATCCGGCGGGAGCATCGGCGCGTCATGCTGATCATTGCCGCGCTGCTCGTGACGCTTGTTGCACAAAACGTCCTCGACTTCCGGATGGAGCAGGACGGCACGCAGCGCATGGCAAGAACGATCCTCGGCATCTACGGCTATTCCGTTCGTCCGGCAGTTCTGGTGCTGTTTATGTACCTGTTCGGCACAAAGCGCAGGATCTGGCCTTTCTGGGCGCTGGTCGGCGTCAATGCGCTGATCTATACTACGGCGCTGTTCTCCGACGTCAGCTTCTCGATCGATGAAACCAATCTCTTCCTTCGCGGACCGCTGGGCTACAGCTGCTTTGTCATCAGCGGCGTTCTGCTGTTTTGCCTGCTTTGGATCACGATCCGCGCGTTTCGCAAGATCAAAAGAGCGGAAATGTGGATCCCGCTTTTGAACGCGGTGCTGATCATTGCCTGCGTTCTGATGGACTCCGTATTCGCAACAAACCTCCGCTATCCGGTCACGTTCCTGACCGTCGGCATTGTGATCAGCACGGTGTTCTATTATATCTGGCTGCATCTGCAGTTCGTCCGCGCGCATGAGCGCGATCTGATGGCGGCGCAGCGCATCCAAATCATGATGACGCAGATCCAGCCGCACTTTCTGTTCAACGCGCTCAACACGATCCGCGCGCTGTACGCGAAGGACCCGCCCATGGGCGATCGCATTCTGGAGGATTTCAGCACATACCTCCGGCAGAATCTGGAAACGCTGAATCAGACCGATCTGATCCCGATCAACAAGGAGCTGGAGCACACGCGGCTGTATGCGGAAATCGAAGCGCTCCGCTTCCCGCAGATCCGTGTGGACTACCGGATCGGGGACGATGCGTTTTCGATCCCCGCGCTGACGATCCAGCCGCTGGTGGAGAACGCGATCCGGCACGGCGTCCGAAGCCGCAAGGAAGGAGAGGTCATTGTATCCACCGCGCGCGAGGCGGGCGGACACCGGATCACGATCGAGGACAACGGCACGGGCTTCGATCCGGCCAAAGAGCGGACCGACGGAGAATCCCATATCGGGATTCAGAACGTGAAAGAACGCATCGAACGGATGTGCGGCGGTACGATGATCCTGAAAAGTGAGATCGGAAAGGGTACCGAAGTCACGCTGTTCATTCCGGATGCGGCAGCGGAGAAAGGAAAGGAGAGAAAGCAATGAAAGCGATCTGTGTCGACGACGAGCCGCTGGCGGTCGAATATACGGTGCGTCAATGCGAGAGCCTCCCGGAGATCGACGAGATCTGCGGGTTTACGGATGCGCAGTCTGCGCTGGACTGGCTTTCGGAACATTCCGCCGATCTTGCCATTCTCGATATCAATTTGCCGGAAATCGACGGCATTGCGCTTGCCGCGCGGATCAAGGAGATGCATCCGCAAACGGCGATCCTGTTTTTGACCGCGTACAAAGAATATGCCTTCGATGCGTATGCGGTACACCCGACGGGGTACCTTCTGAAGCCGGTCTCTCTGGAAAAACTCGCGGCGGAGGTGCGGTATCTCAATGAAGGGAAACGGTCCGAGCCGTCCGAACGGATCCGGATCAAGACCTTCGGTTCCTTCGACGTGTTTGTGGGGGAGCGGTTTGTCTATTTCAAGCTGGCGAAAAGCAAGGAGATTTTAGCGTATCTGGTGGACCGGCAGGGCTCCGGGGTCACGCGGGCGGAGCTCTTTGCCGCCGTATGGGAGGATCGCCCGTACGATCGAGGCATGCAGAAGCAGCTTGACACCTACATCCGTTCGCTCAGAGATACCCTTCGGGAATACGGCGCGGAGGAGATCATGGAGCTGAGCAAGGGGATCCTTCGTGTCAGACCGGAGACGTTCACCTGCGACGCGTACCGGTTCCACGCGGGCGACAGCGATGCGATCAATGCGTACCGCGGGGAATACATGAGCGCCTATCCCTGGGCGAGCATGACGGAAAGCATCCTGTCCGGAAAAGCAAACAAAACCTGATTGAATTCAAAACGAAAGCCGCTTATTTCAGGCTTTTGAGAAAAGCGGCTGTTTCTTTGGACATTCTTTGGACATGCTTTGCTATATTGAAATGTTGAAAAATATATTCCTGCATGTCGCCGGTCCGAACGACGGCAGCAAGGAAACAATTCCGTTCACAGGAGGAAAAAACAATGTTCTCATTCAAAGGACCCGGATTGAAAATCTTCGCGGCGATCCTTGCCGTGATCGTGCTCGGCGTCGGCGTTTATTTCACGTTCTTCCGGTCGAAGGGCTATGAAATGACCGAAGCGACCATCGTTTCCATCGAAAACGACCCGGATTACATCCCCGATCCGGACACCGAAAACGACGCCGGACGGATCGTGACCGTGAAGTACACGGTCGACGGCAAGGAATATACGGCGCAGCTCGATTCCGACAGCCCGACTTACGAGGTGGGGAAGACGGTCCATATTCAGTATGATCCGCAGAACCCCGCAAAGATCACGTCCTCGAAGGGCTTCGGCATCTATTTCATGATCGCGGGCGCGGTCATCCTGCTTCTGGTGGTCGGACTGACGGTCAAAAAGAAGCTCGACGTCAAGAAGCTCAGGGAAACGCAGGGCGAGACCGTCTATGCGCCGTCCGAGCAGGGCGAGGAGCGCGAGCTGTACTTCTTGACCGACCTCGGCACGCCGAAGTACGGTCATCGCATCGAGGACAAGGACCGCAACGTCCTCTACGAGGCGAAGATGACGAAGTTCACGCTGGCGGGTCCGTTCGGCTTCGACTTCATCGACTATGAGCACGGCACGACCAAGGCGCACCTCGTCGGACATCAGGAGGAGACCGACTGGAATTCCTTCCTGCTCGACAATCACTACACCTTCTCGCTGGACGGCGAGGACATCTGGAAGCACCTGAAGCGGAACGGCGTCAAGGTGGAATCCCGCTTTGCGCAGGGCAAGGTCCTGTTCCCGTCCTACACGGTTTCGAGAGACGGCGCGGAGATCGGCTATATCGAGGCTTCGAGCCAGTACGTCCATGAGGAGGACGCGGAGGAGCATACGGTCGCGAACAAGGTCCCGGTTGCGGGCTTCTATCGCATTTTCACGAGCGAAAAGAACCTCGACCTGCTGTTTGTCGTCGCGCTTGCATTCGCGCGCAGCGGCGCAACGGACGACAAGGGCGGTTCCCGCAAGATCGTCTTCAACACCCTGAAGGGCTGAGATCCCGTAAATCGTACGGGACTTTCCGAAATACAACAGAGACAAGGATCAGGAGACATTATGGACAACAAACAAATCTACAAAAAGACGCTCGGATTCTCCCTGCGCCGCGTGTTCTGGGACATCATTTCGGTCGTGCTGCTTTTAGGCGCGGGAACGCTCGGGTATTTCCTCGGTGAAAAATACGCGCAAAACGGACCGATCGGTCTGTTGATCGGCGCGGTGATCGGCGTCGTTGCGCTGGTGCTCATCACGCGGTTCATTTCGTATGCGCTGAAAGCGGGACAGATCGCCATGATGACCCGCGGCGTGACCGAAGGCGAGCTGCCCGACAACGTCATTAAGGAGGGCAAGAAGGTCGTGAAGGAGCGCTTTGCGACCGTTGCGGCATTCTTTGCGATCACCGGCGTGATCCGGGGCATCTTCAACCAGATCGGCCGCGGTATCACGAAGCTCGGCGAAAGCATCGGCGGCGATACCGGCGGTGCGGTCGGCAGCGCGGTCAGCTCCGTCATGCAGACGATCGTCAATTATCTTTGCGACTGCTGCCTCGGCTGGGTCTTCTACCGCAAGGAGGTCAAGCCGGCAAGGGCGGCTTGCGAAGGCGCGGTGCTGTTTTTCAAGCATGGCAAGACGTTTGCGAAGAACATGGGCCGCGTGTTCGGCATGGGTCTTGTATCGCTGCTCGGGATCGGCGGCGTGTCCGGCGGGATTGCTTATTTCATTTTGAAGGGACAGACGTTCTATGAGCCGCTGGCGGCGTGGATGACGGAAAACCTTACCGATACGTCGAACTGGCTCGCGCAGATGCTCACCAATCCCAAAACGCTGCCCGTCGCTTTCGCGGCGCTCATCGGGATCATCGTGTGGGCGATCATCCACTCGGTCTTTATCAAGCCGTTCGTGCTGGTCGGCGTGCTGAGGAACTACATCGATTCCGGCAAGAACGATATCCCGTCGGAGGAGAGCTTCCGGATGCTGGATTCCAAGTCTCCGAAGTTCCGTAAGCTCCATCAGGAGATGTAACGGATTCGGAAACGCAGCTTTTTCCCTGAAAAATGTTGTGTCGTACAGATGTTTCAATTGATATAACTGTTATACGGAAGTGAGGGATCGTTATGGATTATATTCTGGACAAACTGCAGGATTACACAGCTCAAAACCCCAATGCCGCCATCCTGTTTGACGACGCGCATTCAAAGGGGCTTACCTATGCACAATTTGACGATATGACCGGCCGCGTCTATGCGTGGCTCAAGGCAAAGGGGATCGGCAAAGAGGACTTCGTGCTGATCAATCTGCCGCGCGGCGTTCTGCCCGTGGTCGCGATGGTAGGCGTTTGGAAGGCGGGCGCGGCATGGGCGCTGGTGGAGGACACCTATGCCCCGGAACGCATCAATTATATCCGTGAAAACTGCGGCTGCAAAGCCGAGCTGAGTGCGGCAAACTGGGAAGAAGTCATGCATACGGACGGTCTTTCCGGTCATGAGCCGCTTGACGAGCATGCCGTCGCCTACGCCATCTACACCTCCGGTACCACCGGAAACCCCAAAGGCGTCCTCCATGAATACGGCAATCTGCAGCGCGCCATCGATTCCATCCGCATCGACGGGCAATGTCCCTTCAACGAAAACGACCGCCTGGCGACGCTGGCGCCGATGAACTTTGTCGCAACCGTCATCGTTATCCTTGCCGCGCTGAACGTATACTGCGGCAAGAACTACATCGTCTCATACGCCACGATCAAGAACCCGAGCGCGCTTGCGAAGTTCTTCCTCACGAAGCGGATCACCATCACATTCCTGACGCCGTCCTACGTCAGAAAGCTGGGCAACCAGACCGGGCCGTTTTTGCGGATGCTGTTCGTCGGCAGCGAGCCCGCGAACAACCTCTACAACAAGAACCTCGACCTCATCAACATCTACGCCGCCAGCGAGAGCGGCTTTGCGGTGGGCTTCTTCAAGATCGACAAGCCCTATGAGGTTTGCCCCATCGGTCATCCCCAGGTGGAGACGGAGCTGCATCTGCTGGATGAAAACGGAAACGAAGTCGCGGACGGCGAGACCGGCGAGCTGTGCTTCGTAAACCCCTATGTCCGGGGCTATATCAATCTGCCGGAGGAGACGGCAAAGGCGTTCCGCGGCGGACTGTATCACACCGGCGACCTCGCGCGCAAGGACGAAAACGGCAATCTGATCCTGCTGGGCCGCAGCGGAGATATGATCAAGATCAACGGCAACCGCATCGAGCCGGCCGAGATCGAAGCCGCCGTCAAGCAGGCGCTGGGCATTGACTGGGCTGCCGCCAGAGGCTTTGACGAGGACGGCAAGAGCGTCCTGTGCGCCTACTATACCGCGGACGTCGAGGTGGATCCGACCGCGCTGCGGCAGGAGCTTATGAAGCGCCTGCCCTACTACATGATCCCCTCCTACTATATGCACATCGACTCCGTACCGCTGAAGGCGACGGGCAAGCTGGATCGCAAGGCGCTGCCGAAGCCCAACATCGAGGACTTCATGGAAGACTATGCCGCTCCGACCAACGACGTGGAAAAAATGCTTTGCGAAGCAATGGCGCGGGTCCTGAAACTCTCCAGGATCGGTATCCATGACGATTTCTACGAGATGGGCGGCGACTCTCTGGGATCCATCGAGCTCATCACCGCATGCGAAGAGACGCTGCCGGGGCTGAATGCGGGCATCGTTTTCCGCGGACGCACCCCGGAAAAGATCGCACAGCTCTACGAGGAGCAGCTCGAAAACAGCGACGGCGATCCGGATGAAAAGAACGCAGCCGCGATGGAAAAGGAGCATCCCCTGACCACCGAGCAACTCTACATGATTGATTATCAGCTTTATACGCCCAATTCGACCATGTATAACCTGTTCTCGGTGATGAAGGTGGACAAGGACGTGTTTGAAATGGATCGGCTGGCGGAATCCATGGCCGCCGCCGTCAAAAACCATCCGTCGCTTCTGACCACCATCGTCTACAACGACGACGGCGAGCTGGTGCAGCGCTACACCCCGGAGGTCTTTCAGGACATTCATGTGGAGAAGCTTTCGGAATTTGAATTCAAATTCGTCAAGGACACGCTGGTCTATCCGTTCAAGATCATCGGCGGCAAGCTGTATCGCTGCAGGGTCTTCGAGACGGAGAAAGCGGGCTATGTATTCTTCGACGTGCATCACACCGTTTTCGACGGCACGAGTCTCAAAGTATTCATGGGCGACGTGGGCAAGTCCTACCTGGGCATGGATCTGGACAAGGACTACTATTACCTGATGCTGGATCACAGAGAGAATGCGCCGCAAAAGCCGGAATACGAGGCGAGCCGGCGGTATTTCGAGGAGCGTTATAACGGCGAGGACTGGTCTACGCATCCGAGGATCGATCACGAGTCCCGGGAAAACGAGATCGGAGCGCTGACCGCAGAACTGGGCATCGAGCAGCCGCAGCTGGCGGCCATGGAACGCGCCTACAAGATCAGCCGCAACGAATTCTTCATCACCGTGGCGGCATTGGCAATTTCTATTTACAACGACGCGCCGAACGTGAAGCTCACCTGGATCTATAACGGGCGCGAGGATGCGCAGATGCTTACCACCGTAGGTCTGCTGTTCCGCGATTTGCCCGTGGCGCTTCGCTTTACGGACGATCTGACCCTGCGCGATGCGTTTTCCAGCGTGCACGAGCAGGTTCGCAGCGGCATTGAGCACAGCATCTATCCCTATGTGGAGATGAACGCAGCGCAGGGCATCACCGAGGGCGAGCTCGCCTGCGTGCTCTACCAGCAGGATATCCGCGACATGAACGGCATGGAAGGATTCGATATTCAGAACGTCGATATCCGCCAGAATCAGGCTGCCGCCGAGAATATCCTTGATATTCAGATACTGGACGGCGCGGAAGGTCTTCAGGTGGTGATCGATTATGCCGCCAGCCGTTACGAGGACGCCAGCATTGAGAAGCTCAAAGACATCTACGTCAAAACCGCGCAGGCGCTTGTGACGCACAACTCCCAAAAGGACGTTACCATTCGGGAACTCAGGTCCAAGCTTGAAGATCGCAAAAACTTCTTCCAGACCGTCAAGGGCTTTTTCAGCAGAAAGAAGTAACGGGGGACAGTCATGAGCGAACGAAAAACGAACATAGGTCAAGAGGAGAATCTCGGTCAGAACTTTACGTTCTTCTCGCTGTTCCGGTTTGTCGCGCCCAGCATCTTTACCTTTGTGTTCATTGCGGCTTACCAGATGGTGGACGGTATTTTCATTGAACGCTTTGTCGGCGATATGGCAATCAGCGCCACGAATCTGTTTTACCCCCTGCTGGGTTTGTTTGTTGCGACGGGCATCATGCTGGGAACCGGCGGCAACGCCATGATCGTGAAGCTCGTAGGCGAAGGGGATCGGAAGAAAGCGGGCAAGGTGTTTTCCGAGGTCATTCTGTTTACGCTGATTCTCGGTGCGATCATCACCGTGATCTGCCTGGTATTTGCCGATCCCATCATGCGCCTGTGCGGCGCAACGCAGGGCAATATCGAGTATCTGCGCCCCTACTACACGGTCATGTGCTCGTTTTCCGTTGCCATCGTCATGCAGTCTCTTTTGGGGATCCTGATCATCGGCGAGGGTAAAACCGTCGTGGCGGCCGTTGTCATCATGGTGGGCGGAACCCTGAACTGCGTGCTGGACTATGTGTTCATGCGTTACCTGAAGATGGGCATTCGCGGCGCGGCGATCGCAACGGTGATCGGTTATTGCAGTACCATCGTATACGCGATCTATTACTATGTGATCGCCAAAAAGAGTTCCTATAAGCTGGAAGTAACATCCATTCATATGCGCGAGATCGGCAGGATCTGCTTTAACGGATCCTCCGATATGGCGTCCAATCTGGCAGGCGGCGTGACCGCGCTGTTTATGAATCATCTGGCATTTCGCTGCTACGGTGAAACGGGCGTCAGCGCGCTGAGCGTCTGGAGCTATGTACAGTTCCTGATCCTGGCGGTTTTCATGGGCTATGCCTCGGCGGTGGAGCCGGTCTTTTCCTATCACTACGGCAGAGGGAATACCGATCTGAGAAAGAAGGTCTATCGTCTCAGCATGATCTGGTCTGTGGTGCTGGGTGTCGTTTGTCTTGCGCTGCTGTATGTGTTCCGCAACCAGGTCATCGGCATCTTTTTTGAGAAGGATACGGAATTCTTCCGGATTGCGGAACGCGGATTGATGATCTCCCTGCCTGCCTGCCTGTTTGTCGGCATCAACATTTTTGCCTCGGGCATGTTTACCGCCTTCTCCAACGGCGGCGTATCCTTTGCGCTGAGCATGACCCGCACGCTGATCGTTCTGACCGCCTGCCTTTACGGGCTCACCGCCCTGTTCGGCGGAACCGGACTTTGGCTGGCATGGCCGGCGGCGGAAGCAATCAGCCTCATCATTACCGTCATCGTGCTGCGGCATTATCGTCCGCGCTATCAATACTGATCCCGCGACTGTCCGATCATCACGACTGTGAACAATACATCATCAAATAACCCGTTTCGGGAGAAAAGGAGCAAAGCAATGACGATTCTGCAAACCAAAAACGAAAAAATGCTGACGATCGCTCTTGAAGGGCGACTGGACACGACGACCGCGCCGGAGCTGGAGGCGGTGCTGAACGACGCGCTTGCGGGCGTGGAGGAGCTGACCTTCGATTTTGAGAAGCTCGATTACATCTCTTCCGCGGGGCTTCGCGTGCTGCTTGCGGCGCAGAAGACGATGAACCGGCAGGGCAGTATGAAGGTAATCCATGCGAATGAAATGATTCTGGAGATCTTTGAAGTCACCGGCTTTTCGGACATTCTGACCGTCGAATGAGTATTGCGCGGGAAAGGAAGAAGAGCGTTCCATGAAGTGGCTGCGTCAACACATTACCGTCAAAAGCATAGCCGGCATCGTACTGCTGCTGGTGCTGTTTTCCGTGGTCGTCGGCATCATCGGCTATCGGACCTTTACCGACGCGCTGCTGAATCAGTACGCGGAAGGCGCTTTTTTGACGGCGCAGACGGCTGCTGAGCTCATAGACGCCGATCAAATGGACGAATACGCCCAAAGCGGCGGCGTTACCCCTGCATACACGGAGGTATGGGATCGGCTGGACCATCTGTGCAACACGTCAGGGTCAACCTTCATCTATGTGATCGAGCCC
>JAEEGG010022643.1_pt1 | contig 12346 bp, 12 predicted proteins | sample 9134161 | NCBI WGS metagenome assembly JAEEGG01 (sample SAMN16246543, study PRJNA631951) | gut metagenome | biome: gut microbiome; feature: rumen; material: CR-attached | host: Bos | place: Iran: Karaj | collected 2018-10
CTGTGGACAAAAATAAGGCGGTTATAGCGGTGAGGATCCACCTCAAACCATTCCGAACTGAGAAGTTAAGCTCACTTGCGCCGATGATACTGCGATACCATGTGGGAAAGTAGGAAGCCGCCGTCTTCAAACGAGCCCTGTCAGGAAACCTGACAGGGCTTTTTCGTTTGAAGACGCCGGCTTCCCTGGAAGCCGACCTTTTTACAGGGGGCTCTGAAGAGTTACTGGGGCTCTGCCCCAAACCCCGCCGCTGCGGCCTGCTATCAGCACGAGCTCACCCGCACGGCCTACGCTAGCGCCTGCAGGCGCCAACCCCCGCGGCGCGTGGCGCCGGCAGCTGACGCTGCTGCCGCTGCCTTTTTTGCGGATTGGAAACCGGGAATCGCTTTTGGGGAATGCGGAGAGGGATTTTTGGCTTTTTATTGATATAATTGCTACTTTTGCAGGATACAATGATATATAGGCAGTTCCGCTATGATCGAGCTGAAAAACATATACAAGACATACCATACGGCATCTCCTGTGCAGGTGCTTAAAGGAGTCAACCTGAAAGTGGAAGAAGGCGAGCTTGTGAGCATTATGGGAGCCTCCGGTTCAGGCAAGAGCACCCTGCTGAACATCATAGGCATCCTCGACAATTACGACGAAGGGGAATACCGTCTTGCAGGCAGACTCATTAAGGATCTGTCGGAAGACGACGCAAGTATGATGCGCAACGAACTCATCGGCTTCATCTTCCAGAGCTTCAACCTCATAGGCTTCAAAAACGCCCTCGAGAACGTAGCCCTTCCGCTCTATTACAGAGGCGTAAAACGCGCCGACCGCAACGAAATGGCGATGCAGTATCTCGAGAAGGTAGGACTGCAGGACCATTGGAACCACCTGCCCAACCAGATGTCAGGAGGCCAGTGCCAAAGGGTCGCAATAGCCCGAGCACTCATATCCCAGCCCAAGATCATCCTCGCCGACGAACCGACCGGCGCCCTTGACTCAAAAACGACCCAGGAAGTAATGAACATCCTGCTCCAGCTCAACCGCGAGCAAGGCCAGACCATCGTCATCGTAACCCACGAGCAAGACATCGCCGACCAGACCGACCGCAGGATATTCATAAAAGACGGAGTAATCTACAAAGACGAAAAATAGCGATGCGCGACCTGTTTGCAGAAATATTCTCCTCAATGCGCCACAGCAAGACCAGGCTCCTGCTGACAGGCCTCTCGACGGCGTGGGGAATATTCCTGCTCATCGTGCTCCTCGGCACCGGAAACGGCATCCTCAACGGCATCTCGAACGCCTGGCTGAATGAAGACGACAACGTCGTCACCATCGAACCCTCGACCACGATGCTGCCCTTCGAAGGCCTGCCTGTAGGCAGAAGCATCAACGTCGTCGAAGAAGACGGCGCTTCACTCAAGGAAGCCTTCCCTCAGAATGTTATTGGATATGTGCCGGAACTCGACAAAGACATAGTGGTAAGCTACCGCAACAAATATTCAGAGACAGACATAGCCGGCTTCTATCCCGGATACGAAACGATCCGCAACAACGTCCTGCTCGCAGGAAGAGACATCAACCAGATAGACATAAGCGAGCGCCGCAAAGTCTGCCTCGTGTCCACCAACCTCTGCAAAAGGATATTCCCGACAGACGAACCCCGCGACATTGTCGGACGCACCGTCTCAGTCAACGGCGTAGCCTTCACTGTTGCAGGCGTCTACAGACCGGCCAAGTCATATAACATCTCAAGGACCGTCATCGCGCCTTTCACCACGATAAAATCCCTGTTCTTCGACAACGACGACATCTCCAAACTCTCCATCACAGTCGCCGGACTCAACACCGAAGCCGAAAACCGCGACTTCGTAGAGAAAATCAGAACCCATATGGCGTCGCTGAAACAATTCTCCCCTGAAGACAAGAAAGCCGTGACGATCACAAACACATACGACCTTGCCCTGTACATCGGCAGCCTGTTCAAGACAATCAACCTGTTCCTCTGGATAGTCGGCCTTTCAACCCTGGTCGCAGGCATAGTCGGCGTGTCCAATATAATGCTGATCACCGTAAGGGAGAGGACCCGCGAGCTGGCAGTCAGAAAAGCAATGGGAGCCCCCAGACGTTCGATCATCACCCTCGTGCTCACGGAATCCGTGCTTGTGACAGTCATCTTCGGCTATGTAGGTATGGTTCTGGGCATAGGTGTGATAAAACTTGCAGACATCATAGTCAGCGCCTCAGCCGACACATCCGCATCAGGAATCGGCAGCAGCGTCTTCATCAACCCCAGCGTTGACATAGGCGTCGTGCTGGGAGCGACCCTCATTATGATAATAGCAGGCCTTCTGGCAGGTTATATGCCGGCGAAGAAGGCAGTAAGCATAAAACTTGTAGAAGCCCTTGCGGCCAACGACTAGACAATGAAACTACTCGACAGAGATATGTGGCAGGAAGTGCTTGTGACCATAAAAGGTCAGAAGGTGCGCAGCATTCTCACGATGTTCGGCGTCTTCTGGGGCATCTTTATGCTGGTAGTTCTCATCGGCTGCGGCTTCGGTATGAAAAAAGGCCTCATCGGCAGTCTGATGAACCTGTCGTCCAACAGCATAGTCTACACACCGACGACGACGTCAATGGCCTACAGCGGCTTCAATGCCGACAGGTCGTGGTACATCCAGGAAAAAGACGTCACCGACATAAGGGAGAAGATGGGCCGCCGTCTGAGATATGTCACAACTGCCAACCTCGACGGTTTCCAGCAGATCGGCTCCCGCAACCGCAGCGGCTATTACCAGACCGCCGGCGTGACTCCCACATATTACATCGACATACCCCAGAAAGTGATATACGGCCGCTATCTTAACGACACTGACATCAAAGAACACCGCAAAGTCTGCCTGGCCGGCGAAAGGGTAGTGGCAGAGCTGTTTGACACCGACAATCCGGTGGGTGAAGACCTGACAGTGGACGGCAACGTATACAAGATAGTCGGGGTCATCACCCACACCAACGAAAACATATCGGTGGGATTCTTCTCGCAGGACTGCGTGCTGCTGCCGTTTACCACGGAGCAGGACGCCTTCGACCACAAAGACCGCATCGGTATGATGTCCGTCGGCCTCTATGACAAGTACGACATAGAGACAGCCAACTCGGAGATTTCGACTATCCTGAAGAGGAACCACAACATACACCCCGACGACAACGCTGCGATGGAGATTATATCGATGGTAGACGCAGTGTCCGTGTATGAAAGTACAATGAAAGGTGTTGAAATTTTGATACTGATCGTAGGCCTCGGCACTTTGCTTGCAGGCCTCATCGGCATCTCCAACATAATGCTCGTAACCATCAAGGAAAGGACCAAGGAAATCGGCATACGCAGGGCCCTCGGAGCAAGGCCCCGTGTCATTATCCTGCAGATTATGCTGGAAGCCCTTACCCTGACGGTAGTAGCAGGAGTAGCCGGAATCATAGTAGGCACCTGGGTTCTGCTGCTGCTGAACAACGTCCTAGGCGGAGGCACTGATGCGCTGATATCAAGGCCGATGATACCGCCGCTGTACGCGTTCGGCTCGCTGCTCATCCTTGTGTGCGGAGGTCTGGCGTCAGGCTACGTGCCTGCCCGCAAGGCCCTTAAGATAAAAGCAATTGAAGCACTTAGAGACGATAAATGATTATGAAGAAAGCTTTCAAAATCGCATTGTGGGCACTGGTTGCCGCATTTGTAGTCCTTACATTTTTCTTCCTGTGGCGTCAATCCAGGCCCGCGCCTGAAATATATGAACTGTTACAGCCCGAGGTTCGCACCGTCTACCAGAGTTCCATAGCAACCGGTCAGATCCAGCCTCGCCGCGAAGTATACGTCAAGCCGAGGATCACAGGCATCCTGACCCAGATCAATGTCAAGATCGGTCAGCAGGTCAAGACCGGCGACGTAATCGCAAGGGTAAGCGTGATTCCCGATATGAGTTCGTACAACGATGCGCAGAGTGCCGTAGAGGCCTCAAATCTGCAGCTGCAGGAGGCTCAGAGGGAGTATGACCGCAACGAAGCCTTGTATAACGGCGATGTTATATCGCGCGAAGAGTTCGAGAAATCCGCTCATAATCTGTCACTTGCGAAAGAAAATGCAGCCAAGGCCCAGTCTTCTCTGGACATCGTCCTCTACGGTAGCTCGCAGCGCAGCGGAGCGGTGAACACCACCATCGTCAAGGCCACGATGAGCGGCAAAGTGATCGACATCCCCCTGAAACAGGGAGCATCAGTGGTCAGCACAAGCCCCTACAGCGAAGGCACGACCATCGCGACGATAGCCGATGTGACTGATATGATCTTCGACGGCAAGATCGACGAGACCGAAGTGGACAGGCTGACCGTCGGAATCCCGGCACGCATAACTGTCGGCTCAAGCCTCGACCGCCATATCACCGGCACCCTCGAAGAAATATCGTCTATGGGAGTGAAGGAGAACGGAACGGTGATGTTCAGCCTCAAGGCTTCGGTAGACAGCGACGACGGAACCACCGAACTGAGGGCCGGCTATAGCGCCAACGCCGAATTCATCACCGCCCAGGCCAACAACGTGCTGTCCATCGAAGAAACCGCAATCTCATTTGAAGACGGACAGCCCTATGTATACCGTCTTGTCTCATCGCAAGACAGCAAGAACCAGAAGTTCGAGAGAATCCCTGTGACTGTAGGACTGAGCGACGGCATATATATTGAAATAAAGGACGGCGTGACCGCAGATATGGTTTTGAGGGGAAATAAACTTAACTGATAAGATGAAGAAAGGATTATTGTTGTCAATTCTGACGCTGGCTCTGCCCCTGGTCGCATTCGGGCAGGCTTGGACTATAGAAGACTGCGTGGAGTATGCCATCGTCCACAATCCGGACGTGTTGCACCGTCAACTGCAATATGACAACCAGAAAGAAGTGCTCAGCGAGACTGCAGTGAGCAGGGCTCCTCTGATCAACATAGGCGTCCAGGAGACATTGCACTCCGGTAATACGCTGATTATGTACAGTATCGACGAAAACCTGACTATGTCTCTGACCCAGATCGCCGCCCAGATGGAGATGCCTCTCTATACCGGCGGAATGATCGCGAATTCAAAAGAGGCGGAACGCTATATGCTTAAGGCCGCCGGAGAAAACATCGAACTGACGAAGATCAACATCCGTATACGGGTCGCCGCCGCATACCTTCAACTGCTCAACAACATCAGCCAGGAGCAGATCGCGTGGGAGCAGGTAGGCCTGTGCCAGCAGCAGCTCGAGAACGTGCAGAAACTTGTGTCAGAAGGCAAGCGCACCAACGCCGACCTTGCCGAGGCCCGTTCGGCGCTCAGCTCAGCGGAACACCTGCATACGGCAGCCAGCGGGGCGACTATAATTTCTAAAGTCGACCTCGTCAACCTGATCGGCCTTGATGACGAGACCGGTTTCTCAGTAGAGGAAATGCACGATACCGTAGAAGGAACAGAGACTGTCTCCCTGCTTTCTCTGATGGACAACGTAGACAGCCATCCGTCGGTAATGGCGGCGAAATACAGTATGAACAGCGCCGAATACCGTGCAAAAGCCGCTAAAAGTGCTATTCTGCCTCAGCTGTCGATGTTCCTCAATTACAACAACTACTTCTATTTCCCCATCGGCACCAAAGACTTCCACATCGGTTCCCAGCTCGGTGACAACGGCTGGGGCGCCCTTGGGTTCAAGCTCGCAGTCCCGATTCTCAACCTGCCTGCCAACAGACAGATAACAAGAGCCAAGATAGCCTTCAACGATGCCCAGGTAACCCTCGATGAATCCAGGAAAGAACTGTCAAAGCAGATTCGTGAAGCATACTATCAGACGGTAACCGCGAGAGAGCGTTACAACTCCGCAGTCAAGGCCGAGTCTGCAGCGCAGGAGGCATACAACTACCAGACAAGGATGTACGACGTCGGTCGTTCTACCACATACGATCTTGACCAGAGCCGTCTCAAATGGTTCGCCGCCAGCGAAGAAGCCATCCGCTCAAAGTACGAGTACCTCCTCAGGAACAAGATCCTGAAGTATTACAGCAGTTATACGCAATAATATCCATATATGCACGTAGGTCTTTTCATCGACGGGTACTTACCCATTATAGACGGGGTCATCAAAGTTGTAGACGCTTATGCCTCGAGGCTTTACAAGAAGTGTGACGTCACTGTATTCACCCCGCATTGCTATGGGCAGGAGCCCGGATATGACGACCGCTTTCCTTATGAGGTAGTCCGCTGCTGGTCCATAATGCGCGAGACGGACGATTATCCCCAGGGCTTCCCGATAATGGATCCCAAATTCAGGAAGCAGGCGCAGGATATAGACCTTATCCACGTCCACAGCGCATTCCCCATAGGCTTGTTCGCAAAATCACTGTCCAAAAAGCATAACATCCCTATGGTAGGGACGATCCATTCCGATTTCAGGCCGGATGTCTACAAATATATGGGCAAGGTGATAGGTGAGCAGGTCGTCAAGCTGCAGATGAGCATATACAACAGCTGCATCGAATGCTGGACAGTAAATGATGTGGTGGGTAAGATGTTCATCAGCGATTACGGGCTTAAACGTCCATACCGCGTGATGCCTTACTCGACCGACCATCGTCCGGTGGCAGACGAAGCCGGTGCGCGTGCGAGGATAAATGCTGCATATAATCTGAAAGATGACGATTTCGTACTGGCCCACGTCGGCCGGCAGGACCTGCAGAAGAGGGAAGACTTCATACTGAGGTCCCTTGCCAAGCTGAAAAAGAATAACGTTGCCTTCAAGATGCTGTTCGTGGGAGACGGAAGCAAGCAGGGCTATCTCAAGCAGCTGACTGCTGAGCTCGGCCTGAACGATGATGTCGTATTCTGTGGAATCTTGTCCGACAAAGAGCAGATGATGCAGCTCTACTCACGTGCAGACCTGCTTCTCTTCCCGTCGGTGTCAGATACCTATGGCCTTGTCAAGATCGAGGCGGCCTGTCAGAAGACTCCGACATTGTTCTGCGAAGGAACTATGGTGGCAGACGGCACCGAGGATGGAGTGAACGGCTTCACGGCTGCCAACGACGAGGCTGCCTTCGCAGCCCGCATCGCAGAGCTGGGCAGCAACCGCGAACTCATCAGCAAAGTAGGAATGAATGCATATCGCGTTCTGTACCGGACCTGGGACGAACTCGTGGACGAAGTCTACGAAAATTATCTCAGAATTATTGAAAATCATAGAAAATCATAACTTTGTATAACCATGATACGACTTTTCATACTTATATTGCTCCAGGGAATCCTTGTAGTCGGTGCCGAGTGCTTCCTTAAAGTGGCTCTGGCCAAGATCGGCGAGTTCTCCTGGACCTGGGCTTTTTTCAAAGGGGCCCTGTCTACCTGGCAGCTCTGGCTGGCTGGAATTACGGCTATATTGGGCGTAGTAGAGTGGATGGCCGTCCTCAAACGCTATGACCTCTCGCTTGCCTATCCCCTGACAGCCATAAGTTTCATCCTCAGCCTCCTTGCAGGTGCCTGGATATTCCACGAGGCCATCCCCGCCACACGATGGATCGGTGTGGTCCTCATTATGGCAGGCGTCTATTTTGTCGCACGTTAACACAGTTCTATGAGCAAAAGGATATTAGTAATCTCACCCCACGCCGACGATGAAATACTCGGCTGCGGCGGCTATCTCGCCTCCCAGCGTGACGAAGGGAGCGAAATCCACATCGCTTACGCAACCATCGGCATCAAGGGCGACCCTTCCAGAGAGCTTTGCAGGATAGAAGAGGCCGAGCAGGTGTGCAACAGGCTGAAAGCCAGCCACCAGATTCTGCTCGAAAACTACGACGGCGAGCTGGATATGGTTCCCACCCGTTTCTTCGTAACTCAGTACGACGCCATCTTCGACAGCTTCCGGCCCGACGAGTTGTTCATCAATTACCCTTCGTGGCATCAGGACCACAAGAAAGTCTATGACTCGGCGATGGCCGCGCTCCGTTTCAGGCAAGGGTTTATGCCCCGCTTCATCGCCCTCTACGAGTATCCTTTCATCCTCAATCAGAACATCAATATCAGCGGCGGTCTGTGGTATCACGACATCACCGACAGCCTCGACGAGAAGATAGAAATATTCAACCTTTATAAAAGCCAGATCAAGAAGGCTCCGTCACCCCTGAATCCCGAAGGGATAAGGCAGCTCGCAATGGTGCGCGGCACCGAATGCGGAGTGAAATACGCCGAGCTCTTCTATCTGCAGAAAATGATCCGATGAAGTATCTGGTATTCGAGGCAGGAGGCCGTGCAGGCCTTTCGGCAGAACTGTTCTTCGCCAACCGCGTCCGCAAGGACGACGGAAACAGTCTTGTTATGGCCGATATGGATACCACATACATCCAGTGTCCGGGCCCTGCCGGTGTCAGCCGCGTCCTTGAGTCTGACGCTCTGGCGATGATTGCCGCAGACGCGTCTGACTGCGCTGTCTTCCCGGCTGACGAGCTTGCCCGTCAAGGCAAGCCTGTAGTTTTCGACCTTGCGGCACGCAACCCTATGGTAGCCGTGGAAAAATGGTTCTTCAACAAGCGTTGTATGAACCTCAAACTGGCTGAGATCACTTCTGGATGCCTGATAAACATCCCTGAAACCTTCTCTCTCGACGACGTGTTTATGCGGCCGAACACAATGTCGGCCGGCAGCCACGGGGTAGGGAGGCTGGAGAACACCTGCATCACCCGCCGTGTGGAGATAGCCCACGAATATGTCGTTGACGTCAACTGGACGGCAGAAGAGCCTGTCATATACGCCCGTGAAGTCCGCATAAAGAACGGCTATGACAAATATCTGAAGTTCCTCGGAGTCGGCAGCAAGGTAGCCCGCGCGGTCGATGAATTCGTGCGTGCAATCAGGGCCAAGGCTCCGCTGATGGTTACAGGCATTTTCCACATACAGTTCATAGAAGACCCCGCAGGCCAGATCTTTTTCGTGGAATATTCCAAGCGTATCTCAGGCACTTCCATAGTGAATCTGTTCCGCGGATACAACCCCTTCGACGCCCTCACCGGCGAACAGACCCCTGTCTGCAAAGGAGACTTTGCCAAAGAGGATGTCTGGTACAGATACGAAGATTTTATGATGAATCTCTACAAGTTGCGCGTATGAGAGCCTTCAACCTTCTAAGATATATCGCAGCCATAGTGCTGCTCATCTGCAGCTTCTTTCTGCCGCCGGTGGTCGCCGTGTTCGCAATCCTGGTCCTGCTTGCCGTCAACAACTGCCTGGATGACGTAGTGTTCTATCACGGCAGCAAGCACATCGACCGCTCCAGATATTCAGGAGGCGTAGCCTGCCCTGTGAACGGAGTAGTGACTTGCATCGAGGAAGACGTGCCGCTGATGAGCCATATCCGCAAATGCGATTATCTGGAAGACAAGATTATCCTCGAACTGAACAAAGAAGCCGAGGCTGATGCCGGAAAACTGTACAACCACGTAACCATCTTCCTCAACAAGTTCAACTGCCACGCAGTGACCAACATCGGTTCGAAGATCGTCCGCGAGATCTATTATGACAAGGACGGCATTATGATATCGATGGTCGAGGCGGGGGAGATGATCACGAAACTCGACGGAATGTTCCTGAACAATTCATTCATCAGGACCGAATATGAGAACGGGGTGGTGTGCGTCTATACGCTCGACAAGTACGTGTCGAAGATGATTCCTTCCGACAACAAGGAGCTGCTCGGCGTCGATTATTTCATCTGTCGCGGCAGCCAGTGCGATATCTATATCCCCAAGGATATGGAGTTCTGCGTCAAGAAGAACCAGATACTGCGCAACCTGCAGACTGTTTCCAAGGGCGCTACGGTCAACACCACGATCGATTATACGGCGCAGGCCGCAGCCCTGATCGCGAAAGACAGCTGCTCCCACACCGGTCATATCATAATCAGCAATCTTAAGAAAACACTTTCTACATACAGTTTCAAGAATCCTGTAGTACTCCTTCTGCTCCTTGTAGCCATTGTTCTGGGAGCTATACCGGCCCTTGCCCAATTTAATGGCAACCTTTTTGCTATAGTTGTCATCGAGTTCTTCACGGGCCTCTTCGCGCTCGACCGCTTCTTCAAGAATCTGCTCTACGCATTCTTCAACGTAGCGGGTTTCAAGCCGGGGCTTGCGAAGTTTTATAAGTGGGTACATTACAGGTTATGACGATGAAACGATTCTTGATTGCACTGACTCTTGTCTTATCCTGCTTCACAATGGGAGCACAGGAAGGTTATTTCAACAGCACCGTCGGCAAGACCCTGAAGTGGGAGATACGTGACGGTTCCGGCAATCTGTTCGGCTATTGCCACGAAACCCTCGAGAGCCTGAAGGGCGACTTGACGAATGCCCGTATCAGGTATTCATATATGTTCTACGACAGCAACAATGAATCAGTCATCGGTTCCAAGCCCTTCGAATTCGACGCTACGATCGAGGACGGCAGGACACGCGCCTTCGTGAACAACGTTGCGAAAGCTCTCAAGTCCGGAGACTATATGCCCGTCGGCGACCTCAGCAGCATCCCTGCGGACATCAAGGTCGGGGACAACATCCGAGACACCGAAATCCAGGTGAAAGTGCTCTCTGTCTTTACCGCAAGGAACATCTACAACAACCGCAGCGTGACTGCCCGCGAGAGCGTCGAGGTCCCTGCCGGCAGCTTCGACTGTTTCCTTGTTGAAGACGACGAGTTCTTCACCGGCAGCGGCCCCTTCCACGTCAAGACCTGGGTCGCCAAAGGCATCGGAATGGTCAAGCAGGTCATCTATAAGAAAGACGGAAGCGTCAATCAGACGCTGGAGCTGATTAAATAAATAAAACTATGATGAAAAAGATATTCGCAATCGCGGCTCTTGCGGCTCTTCTGGCCGGCAGTGCTGCGGCGCAGGACTATGTGCCCTCGGCAGAGAATATGGCTGCGAGGGAGCAGTTTTCGCACGACCGTTTCGGCATTTTCATACACTGGGGCATCTATTCGATGCTGGCCCGCGGCGAGTGGGTCCTCCAGAATGACAAGCTCACCCAGAATGAGTACTCGCGCCTGGCGGCCGGGTTCGACCCGTCTCGCTTCGATGCGGAGCAGTGGGTCAAGCTCTTCAAGGCGGCAGGGGCCGGTTATATCACCGTGACTTCCCGCCATCACGACGGTTTCTCGATGTTCGGCAGCAAGGCTTCGCCCTACAATGTGGTGGACGCAACTCCTTTCGGACGGGACGTGATAGGGGAGCTGTCAAAGGCCTGCCAGAACGAAGGCCTTCGGCTTCACCTCTACTATTCGCACGTGGACTGGGGCCGCAACGACTATTGGCCTCTTGGCCGCACCGGGCATAATACAGGCCGTCCGGAGGGCAGTGAAGGCGACTGGCAGCACTACCGCGACTTTATGGACGCCCAGCTGACCGAGCTGCTGACGAACTACGGGCCGATCGGCGCCATCTGGTTCGACGGCACCTGGGACAAGGATGCTGCTCCCCGCGAGGAGCAGCCTGCCATCTGGGGACTGCGCCACCAGTATGACCTCATCCACAAGCTGCAGCCCGCCTGCCTGGTGGGCAACAACCACCATCTGGCAACGTTCGAAGGGGAGGACATCCAGATATTCGAGAAGGACCTTCCAGGTGAGAACGAGGCTGGTTTCTCGCCCAACTCCGTGATTTCGAAGCTGCCGCTGGAGACTTGCCAGACTATGAACAACAGCTGGGGCTACAACATCCACGACAACAACTACAAGTCTGCCGACTATCTGATACAGTATCTCGTGAAGACTGCCGGCAAGGATGCCAACCTGCTGCTGAACGTAGGCCCGCGCCCTGACGGCACTATTCCCGAAGCTGCAGCCGACCGTCTGCTCGCCATCGGCCGCTGGCTCAAGAACTACGGCGAGAGCATTTACGGCACCCGCGGCGGTTATATCCCGGAGCAGGAGTGGGGCGTCACTACCCAGAGGGGCAACACGCTCTTCGTCCACGTGCTCAAGCCCGGCACGGCCATAGTCGAGATCGAAGTTCCTGCGGGCAACAAGCTTCAGAGCGCCGCTGTGTTTTTCGGCACTCCGGTCAAATTCACGACCCGCAAGGAGGGCAAGAAGACCTTCGCGGTAGTCAGCGTTCCCGACGGCCCGGCAGTCGACAACATCCTTAAACTGACATTCAGAAAGGAGCTGTAAAAACCCGTTACTTGTCTAGGCTTACCAGGCGGTACTGCTTGCTGCCGAGGCCGATCTTCTCGGCGTACTCGGTGATGTAGGTGCCGTGCTGGCGGTTGATGCGCTGCTGGAGCGGCTTGGCAT
>JAEEGG010022645.1_pt1 | contig 12346 bp, 4 predicted proteins | sample 9134161 | NCBI WGS metagenome assembly JAEEGG01 (sample SAMN16246543, study PRJNA631951) | gut metagenome | biome: gut microbiome; feature: rumen; material: CR-attached | host: Bos | place: Iran: Karaj | collected 2018-10
CGCCGGTCAGCTTGGAGGAAACCGAGCCCGTTCCGCCGGCGTTGAGCTTTGACTGGTCGATGACGATGCCCGCCTGCTTGGCGACGTCCATAAAGCTGAGGTTGACCGCACCCGCGCCCAGACCGCCGGCAAAGCTGCCCTGATAGCTGACGACATCAGTTTTTTCCACGCCGCCGATGCTGATGTTCCTGCTGGCATCAAGCAGCGAAGCTGCATCGATCGTGATGTGCAGCGTGCTGTCTCCGCCCTGTTTGATGTCAGGATTGTCCTTGCGCGAATCAGCCACGGCCTTGCTTTCGGCCTCAGTGAGCACTGTTGAGGAGACGTCGCCCGACGTGCCGTCGACGAATTTCTGCACTTTGCCAAGTGCGGCGTCCTTGTCGATGCCGACCTTTTTCAGCTGCGAGGCGTACTCCGAGTCCTTGTACTCCCCCGCGTCGCCGATGTTGATGACCTGCACATAAATCGTCCCGGCACCAAGGCCGCCGGCGGCACCCCAGGCGTGGGCGCGCAGCTTGTAGTCCTCGTCGGCGCTGATGAGGATATCGCGGGCATAGACGCGCGAATTGCGCACGTTCACGCCGACGTTGCTGTACATGTTGTCAACGTTAACAAGGATATTACCCGCGCCGAGGCCGCCGTTTGCCACCGCAGCGACGGTGAGCAGGTCGGCGGTGCTGCGCGACTGGATCGTGACCAGTCCGGCACGCTGCGAAGACCTGCCGATGCTGGAATCAAGCAGCGAAGCGTCCACCTTTGCCGAATCGTAATTGACGCCGACGCCGATCGAACCGGCGCCCAGGCCGCCCGCCGCCGTCACGAAGACGTTGTAGCCCTTAAGACGGTTGCGCGCGTCGACGGCAACGCGGCCGCTGTTTGTCACGTCGAGGCTGACGTCGCGCACCTGAGCGGCCGTTGACGATTTGTCGACCCCCACGGGGACAAGCAGCGTGCCAGCGCCGAGACCGCCCGCACCGCCCACTTCGATCGCGCCAATGCGGCTGAAATGATCGGCAGCAGCGTGCAGTCCGCCCACAGAGCCGACGCCGCCGTCGATCGTGGCAGTCATGGTCGCCTTCTGAATATCAACGGTGACAAGCCCTGCGCCCGCGCCGAGGCCGCCTGCACCCGCAAGCGTAAAACCGGTCAGTGACTGTTTTGAAACAGCGCCGGCCGCGGCAGTTCCTTTGGCATTGAGATCAAAACTCACATCGCTGGCGGTGAGCATAGAGCCTTCGACGGCGCGCTGGCTGTAGCGCACGGCGACAATGCCGGCCCCTGCGCCAACGCCTGAACCGGCGCCGGCGATGAAGACGCCGGATACGTTGCTGAAATCGGAAGCGTGCACGCTGATGTCGCCGGAGCTGTTCAGATCGCTGTCGATCGTCTGTGCCTTCGTGGAACCGGCAAGGATATCGACGTTGACGGAGCCGGCTCCCGCTCCCACGCCGGCGCCGGCGCCGACAAGAGCCAAGTCGGTCAGCGTGTGCGTGGACGACGCGTCGATGACAAGGCCGCGCAGCGTCTCCGCCTTGCGGAGCTTGCGCAGGGGCTTGCCGTCAAATACGCCCTGGAAGGCATTTTTATAAACGTTCCTGTTGACATCGGTTTTGGTGAGTTGATCGACCTGATTCGAATCCAGCTGGTCGCCGGACACGGTATCGTAGGTCGCGTAACTGCTGACCTTCGTATTATCGATGTCGCCATCGTCGATATCATGGGACACAACGACCGAGCCAGCGCCGCGGACCGTCAGCGAGGCGTTTTTGACGACTGAGCCGGTCACGTCGTTCATGTAGTTGACCTGGATCAGTCCCGCGCCCGCACCGGTGCCGCCTCCGGCGCCCTGTCCGACGTAGTTACGGATCTCGGCGTCGCTCATGGCGATCGCGGCCAGCGATTGGTCGGCAGAGACCGTAAGCCCCTCAATCGCCACGCGCGTGGTCGGCGACATAGAGTTGACGAGGACCATGCCGGCCCCCGCGCCCGTGCTGCCGCCGCCAAGGCCGAGGCCGACGTTGAGCAGCCAGGTCTGGGAACTTGCCAGCGAGTAGAAGTTGCCAACGTTCAGCACGTCGGCCGACGTGCCGAGAAGGTTGATGTTGTTCTCGTCGCCGATGCGGTTGACAACGACGCTGCCCGCGCCCGCGCCGGTGCTGCTGCCTGAGATATTGAGGCCGATGTTCGTCAGCGCCGTGTCCTTCGTTCCCGTCACGGAGACAAGCGTCTTTTTGCCCGTGACGGAAGTATTGGACAGTTCCGCCAGGCTGCGGCGATGCAGCACGTTGACGGCCACTGCGCCGGTCGCGGCAAACGTACTGCCGTAGCCGCCGCCTACGGCAGCAGAAAAGATCGTGGCGTCGTCGTCAGTAGAAACCTTCAGCGTTCCCGCCGTGTCGTCAGAGACCGTCACGGAGCTGTTTTTGATCCCGGCGTAGAGGGTATGCTTCTGATCTTCCGAGCGCAGCGTGCCGACCTGTGCCACGGCGACGGTCGCACCGATAGATCCCTGGGACGTGCCGACGGCGACCGCACCGGAAAGGGTCTTGGCCGACGACTTGTCGTGCGCTGCGACGCCCAGATTTTTAAAGCCCTTGATCGTCAGGCCGTCGAACGTTGCCGACGTTTCGCCCGTCAGTCGGTGCAGCGAGGCGTCGCCGCCCCCGGCAGTGCTCTGGGTAGTGACGGACACGGCCAGTGCGGCAAGCCAGTTGTTGGCGTTGCTGTCGGCCCTGGCGTTCAGCGAGCCGTTCATACCTGACAGCGTCTTACCGGCACCGCTGCTGACGCTCAGGATCGCGTCGTTGGTGGTGTGCGCATAGCCGAGCGAGACGCCGCCGGCCATACCGCCGAGCGACACGCTCACAGCACCGGCGACGCCCACGGACAGCGCGTTGTTCTGCGCGGTCAGCGAGCTCGCACCGGTCCCGGTGATGGTGATGTCGGAATTGCTGATCTTGGTGTTGGCCTTGTTGTCGATCGAGTTCCAGATGACGGAACCGTAGGCCGCCCAGCCGCCTTCATCGGAAGCGGCGACCGAAGTGCCGGCGGAGACGGCGATGAGAGCGACGCCGTTTTCGCTGTTGGCGGAAAGCGACTTCGCCTTGATCGACGCGTTTTCCACCTGCACGCCGAACGTGTTGCGCAGATTGTTGACGACTGCGGCGGCGCCGACGGCCTGGCCGTTTTTATTGCCTGAGCCGGAGAGCGCGCCCGTGACGACGATCATGCCGGTGTGGCCGCTGAGGACTTTGTCGACGGTCGTATTGCCGCTTTCCACGTCGGCGCTGGTGTACTTGGAGTATTGCTCCTCCGACTCCAGATTGACGTTTTGGTAATAGCTCTTCTCGTTGACCAAGGCGTTGATCTTGGCGTCGTCGGAGGCGATGGCCTGCTTGAAGCTGGCGCTGGCTTCGTGCTGCTCGATGCGCGCGTCCAGATCGGCCCCGTCGCCGGCGGCGATGTGGACGGCGCCGGAAGCGCCGAGGTCGGAACTGAGGACCTTCGCCGCGGCCTTGTTGACGAGCGTATCGACGACGAACGAGCCGCCGAGGTTCCACGCGCCCTGCGTGGTGCCTGTGCCGGCGGCCACGGCGATGCCTGCCACGACCTGAGTGACGCCGAGATAGCTGTCGACGCTGACCGCGCCGAGGTTGTTCATGGTGCTGTTTTCGATCGTGGAACCGATGTCGTTTTTGATGACGGCGACCTGGACGCCCGCGCCGACGCCCTTGCTCGTCTTGCCGACTTCAAGGTCGATCGCGCCGGTCACCTGCACGTCCTTGGCGTAGGAGAGCACTTCCAGATCGGTGGAGACAGGACGGCTGACGCCGCCCGTGCTCGTCGTCACGTTCGAGACGGTGCTGTGAGCGCTGTTGTCCAGCGTGTTGGCCGAGACGTTGGCGGCGACCGTCACACCGGTTTCGTCGTTGCCGTTCGCGAAGGCAAAGCCGAATGCGCCGACGACGCTGCGCCCCGTGCTGCCGGCAGAGAGCGAAACGACGTCCTTGCGCGCGCCTTTTGAACCGTCAAGGGCGACGATCGTGGCGTTTTTGAGGTCGGCGTTGACGATGCTCTTGCCGCTGTTGACGGACAGGGTGCCGCCGATGCCGTAAGTATCCGTTTCCCGTCCCACGGTGGGACGGTTGAACGCCAGCGCCGCGCCGCCGGAGAAGGCAGCCTGCCACTTGTCGGCCTGTGCGCTGATCGTCACGGCGCGGTTCGACGCAGGCGTAAAGCCCTTGATCGTTACCGGCTGACCGGACTTGCCTTCAATGCCGGCATGGGCCTTGTAGTCGGCAAAGTTCCACGCCACGGAAGCAGCCAGGGCAAAGCTGTTGTCCTGCTGGTTCTGCGCCGGATTGGGGTTGTTGGCGTTGCCCAGGCCGTTGTTGTTGTCGTTAAAGCCCTCTTCAAAGTGGAACGGTTCGTCGTCATCGCTGTCAAAGCTGTTGTTGAGGTTGTTGGGCTGGTTGGCGCCGTTATTGACGACGTTGTTGATGTTGGCCCCGGCGGGATCGTTCGCGGGGTCAGGCGCAGGATTCGGCGCCGCCTGCGGCGAGATCTTGTTTCCGATCAAACCGCCGACCTTTTTGGCGAGCGTGAGCGGATAATCGAGGATGTTCTGCAGCTTTTCACCGATCTGCGCTTCGCCGCGCTCCTCTTCGCGCGAGGCGACGCCGGAGGCGGCGACCGTGTTGACGCGGTGGTGACCGAACGCGTCGACGTTCAGCGCGTCGGCGGCAATATACGCGCCTGAGTGACGTGAGGTATCGTCCTTGAATTCGGAGTCGAAATCGGCAACGCGGGCGACGTTCTGGTAGTCGAGCGCGTCGATCGCAATCGAGAAGCCGACTGCGGAATCCTGGGCCCGCTCGATGGCCGCGGCGATGTTGGTAGCGTAGTTCTCGGCGCTGGATATGATATCGACCGAGCCCCCCGAAAGCGTAGCCTCATCGTCCACGCGCACGCGGCCGGCGACCGTGCCGTCGAGCACGTTGAGCTGTCCCTGCCAGCCGTAGCCGCCGGCTTTGGCGGAAGACAGGTTGGCCATGAGGAACATAGAACCGTCCTCGGCTGCGAGGCTCAGGTCTTTGCCGCTTTGCAGCAGGGCGCCCTTGTGGATCCTGATGTCGTTCTGAGTTTCGAACGTGTTGACGAGGATCGTGCCGCCGGCGGCGCTGCCCTTGGTGGAGGCGGTGATGATGCCCAGGAACGAATCGTTCCAGCCGCCCAGGAACGCCATGTCGCTCTGCGTGTTTCCGGAAACAGTGATGTCGCCGGAAGAGGCCAGCTTGGCCCCGGAGGCAATGTCGACGGTGTTGTTCAGGTGCCAGCGGGGATAGGCGAACGAGCCGCCGCCGCTCTTGTTCTTCTGCTCCTCATTGGCCGTCTCCGCCGACGAAGCGGCGTAGACGTTGGAATACGACTCGTAATCCAGGAACGAGAGCGGATCGGTAGCGACAGTGAACAGGTCTTTGAGGGCCCCCCACTCCTCGTTCAAAAACACATAAGCGCCTTTGACGAAGCCGCCGATGGCAGAGACGTAGTTTTTGAACCCCTCAGAGTTGGAAAGGTCGGAATCATGGTACAGGTCGTCGGTAAGCTTGTCATACGCTTCCTGCCACAGCTTGCGCGACTTCTCAGCCGTTATGTCGGCAACGAATTTCTTCCAGTCGTCTTTGAGATCTTCGACCGTGTTCTCCAGGCGGTGCCACTCGACGCGCGCCGAGCTGGAAACGTCAACCGACGTGCCCGATGTGATCTGGGCGTTTTTACCTGTCGAGACGGACGAATCCATCTCGGCATTGTCGAAATTCAGCGCGAAGCTGTAGGTGTTGACCGTGTCGCCTTCGGTCTTTTCGTGACCGCCGACAAACGAGTTGGTGACCCACTGATGATCGCTGACGAGCGCATCAGACGCGATCGTGATGCTCTGGGGAGAATAGACTTTCACGTTCGGGGCGATCACGACAGATGCCTTCTGCGTGGGAGCCGATCCGTGGAAAACATCCGTGCCCGTATAGAGCACGGCAAAGGCCCACTCACTGGAGTAATCGGCATCTTTCGTGCCGTTGCCGTAGCGCATGTTCGCGGGGATGCCGATCTTGTTGGCTAATTTCGTGTAAAGCGCCTTGAACGTGGGCGTCGTAAGCTGCTTGACGATCGCCGGCCCGGTCAGGTCGGGTGCGGTGCTCGCCTTTGTTACGGACTTGGCGTTCCAGGATTCGGTCTCATTCGCAGCGGTGATCGCTATTTCTCCCCCTGCGGTAAGGTCTGCGCTGACGGTCGTGTCGGCTCCCGTGGTCACAAACGTGGCGTTGAGCGCTGTGCCCCCCGGCGAACGGGCCGGTGCGGAGGCGGTCGCAGCCGTCGAGATATTATTGTTGGCAGCGGATGCGATCGTCAGGGCCCCGCCGGCGTCCACCTTCGCGCTTGTTCCGACGTTGACGGCAGCGTTGTTATCAAGGTCTGCAAAAAGGACCGCGGCCATGAACGGCGCCTCGAGGTCGAAGTTGTTTTTGGCGGCTTTGGCAGTGAGGTTGGCCTTGATCTTCGCCGTGGCGTCGATCTTCATGTCAGCTCCCGACTTGAGCTCACCGTTCACATTGACTGTGGCAAGGCCGGTCTGATCGCTGATGACGATGGCAACAGCGGGGATGGACTGGCCTTTGCTCCACTTGATCAGGTCCATCCAGCCCAAATCGGTGCCGACTTTGGCGCCCACCGTACTGGCAGCGGAAAGCGTCATCTTTTGAGCTGCTTCGAGCTTGGCCCCGGATTCGATCGTCACGTCGGCTGTGGCGCTGAGTGACGTGAGCGAACCGTCAAAATTGACCGGCGCCAGGTCGTTGAACAGCTCCATTGTCCAGTTTGTGGCAAACAGTTTGAGACTCGAAGTGATGGCAGTGGAATCGCGGAAATTTGCCGCCGTCGCCTTGACGCTCACATCACGGCCGGCGTTCACACGGCCGGAGCTCTTGACGGCAACCTTGGCCGTCGCGGATGCGTCGAAATCGACGTCGCCGGCAAAGTCGTGCTTGCTGGCATCATAGCTGTTCATGCCGCTGGAACTGGCTGTCAGAACAGCGTCACCGTGCGCGTCGATCGTTCCGGCGTGCTCGATCCCGGCCTCTTTGCCGCCGTAGGCGACTGCCTCCAGGCGCACGTCGCCAGATTCCGTGCGCGTCAGCTGAAGCGACGAGCCCGCGCCTGCGACACTGGCGTTCAGAGAGTCTGTATTAACAAGACCCGAGAAATCGACCGTTTTCGTGTCCAGCTTCGCGCCCGATTCCGTCTGAATTTTCGCGGCTTTCAGCGCGATGCCGTCAGGCGCTGTGACGCGGCCTTTGACGACGATCGAGCCTTCAGGATCGAGGGCAACATAGCCCTGCTCCATCAGCTTGAACTGGGCGTGGCTCCACGGCTTTTCCTGGTCCATAATTGCATCATAGGTTTCCTGGTCGGCGATGATGGCAGAAAACTTGCCGGCGTTGATCGCGCCCTTCTCGCCGATGACCATGCCCTTAGGCGAGATGAACAGAAGATGACCGCCGATCTTCTTGGCCTGCGCTTTGAGCGCGTTGACCGTACCCTGCACGTCAATCTTGTCGTCAACAAAGTTATAGAGTTTGTTGGTGTTGCCGGGCAGTACCATGTTGGCGATGTCGCCCTGGCTGAGATTGAACTTTTCGAAGCGATTGAACGCGTTCGTACCGTTGGTCTTGGTCGTCGTGACGGTATGCTTATTGCCGCTCGTCTGTACCTTCGTCGAATTCGTCCAATCCTCGTGCACTTTCAATTCTGACGCTGCAAGAGGGATCGGCGACAGGATCGTGCTGGCTGTCAGCGCCGATGCGATGATCCGGTCGGCAAGGTTCAGCCGGCGTTCCTTGATGCGGGCCTTTTTCTTCTGTGCCATTGTGCCACCTCAGTCTTTATGGACTCGGTTTGCGACCGCATCGACGGCGGCCGGATTTGTTCCTCGAACATTGCGTATCCGAAAATACGGGATAAGAGTAATAAACACACTTCACCAGTTGCAAATTTTAACAGATTTAAGGTCAGCGGTAAATACCTTTACTATTGTAGTTTCATGCAATTTCTCTACACAAATCTGTACAAAACAGAAACAGGTTTTAGAAACAAATTTTGCAGCCCGTAATAAATCAATTGAAATCTCACCTTTCTGGTAGTATGATTATGACTGATTTTGAATGCAGAAAACTTTTTTAGCGCTTTCCTGACAGCCAAATACCGTCAATCCCCTTTTGATATCAGATTTTTCGTTTTCATTTTACGTTCCACGTGAAACTTTTTTCTTTCCGCTCATATTTTCGCAAGCGATTTTTACGTGAATCATGCGCGATTCACATGTCTTTTTCCAGGATCATTCTTCTGTTGAGGGAGTGTGTAATATGAATTTTCTTAACCGTTGCGTTTTGGTGGCGCTGCTGGCGTTCGGAGTTCTCTCCCAGCCGGGGCTTGCCGTGGACGATGCCGGTCGCGATCTGCGTGAGATGCAGGAGCAGAATCGCCGCCGCGAAGTCCTTGACACCGCTCATCAGGAATTGGAGCGCCGAGCCGCCGAAAAGCCTCAGGAGCGCGAAAAGAAGCTGGCTCCGGAGGTACCTGAAGTCAGCTTTGAACTGAAAAAAGTGATCCATACGCCCTCACGTGTACTGAGCGAGAAAGAGTTGAGCGAGATTTTCTCCAAATATGAGGGGCGCGTCGTTTTTCTTAAAGACCTGTACGCTCTTCTTGACGAAGTGAACGCGCTGTATGAGCGAAAGGGTTACATCGTCGCGAAAGCGTTCCTGCGGCCGCAGAATATCGAAAACGGCACTGTGGAAATCACACTCGTCGAGGGCGAGACAGAATCGGCCGAGATCGCCGGTAACGAAACGACAAATGAAAGCTACATCCGCGCGCGTGTTCCGCTGAAAAAAGGCGAAGTATCGAACTTCAGGCAGCTGCAAAAACGCCTGGGCCGATTCAACACACTGAATGACGCGCAGCTCCGCATAGAGATCGCGCCCGGCACGGAGTTCGGTAAGACGCGCTACATGCTCACGGTCGTCGAGCCCAAACAGGTGGGCGGCTCGATCTTTGCCGACAACGCCGGTTCGCGCGATTCCGGCCGGGCACGCGTCGGATTCTCGGTCACAAACCGCAGTCTGACCGGCAGGCGCGACGCATTGTCGGTCTCCGGTGTCATGTCCGAAGGATCGCGGGCAGGGTATCTGAGCTACACTACTCCGATCGGCTCGGCCGGCGGCACGTTGGAAGTTTCTGCCGGAGCTAATCAAGTGCATAACGTGCGCGGGCCCTGGCACGGTATTGCCGACATCCGCAGTTACGCACAATCGTTCACAGCCAGATGGTCGTATCCGTGGTATGCAGGGCCAAAAGGACGGCAGGGCTATTTCATCGAGTACGCGTACCGTCGCAATCGCACGAAAGTGGACGGCATTGACACGACGAACAACCGTACCAACAGCGTCACCGGCGGCGTCGAGTTCCTCACCTACTGGAACCACGCACTGCTCTACCACAGCTGGAGCGTTGCCTATACGAACAAGGACGATCGCGTTTTTGACGAAAAGTCACACTACATGCTGTACAAGCTCTACGCGTTGTACCAGAACATCGACCCGAGAAACGGGCGCACGCTCTCGGCAAAAATCAACGCGGGCTGGGGCAGCAGCGACACCGATTCGTCCGACATGATGTCGATCGGCGGCAGTTCCTCGGTGCGCGGCTACGATAAAGACATCATCTCTGCCGACGGCGGTGCTTCCATCAACCTGGAGTATTCGATCCCCGTCTCCCGTGACCGTAAATGGCAAGTGTTCGGATTTGTCGATTACGGCTTCCTCTGGGACGATGACAATCTCAACGACGACAGCTATCTGATTTCAACCGGTTTTGGGCTGAAAGCCCAGATCGCACGCAACGCTTTGCTCAATCTGACGCTCGGGTTCCCGCTGAAGCGGACGATCAACGGCACACGACGGGACCAGTTCAGGCTCGACCTCAGCGCAAGCTGGTGGCTGTAGCTAGCTGTGTCGTTAAGACAGAGTGTTTCCGGCATTCCGGCACGAACAAAAAAGTTTTTCAAATTCGGTGCTAGCCAACTCGAAAACTCTGTGCTATAATACCCGTCGTTGCGGAGAGGTGGCCGAGTGGTTGAAGGCAGCTGATTCGAAATCAGCCAGGGGTTCACGCCCCTCGGGGGTTCAAATCCTCTCCTCTCCGCCATCTTTAATCAGTCATATTAAAAATCCCGCTCTTTCGAGCGGGATTTTTTGTGCCTTCTGAGATTACTTTTTCTTCGCCTGATTGGCGACGGCTTCTGCAGCGGCCTTGGCGGCTTCCTCGTCGCCGAGGTAACGGTGCGAGACGGGGCGCATGTTCTCGTCAAGCTCATAAAGCAGGGGGATGCCTGTGGGGATGTTGAGACCGATGATCTCTTCATCGCTGACGTTGTCGAGGTACTTGATCAGCGCGCGCAGGCTGTTTCCGTGAGCGGCAATGATCAGGCTCTTGCCGGCACGGATCTCAGGGCAGATCACATCGTTCCAGTAAGGCAGGACGCGCTCGACGGTATCCTTGAGACACTCAGTCAGCGGCAGCTCGGCTGCGGTCAGGTTCTTATAGCGAGGATCGCTGCCCGGATAGCGGGGATCATCCGCTTCCAGCGCGGGAGGCGGCACATCGTAGCTGCGGCGCCACACTTTGACCTGCGCCTCGCCGACTTTTTCGGCCATTTCGGCCTTGTTGTAGCCCTGGAGCGCGCCGTAGTGACGCTCGTTAAGATGCCAGTCCTTGGTGACAGGAATCCACATCTCATCCATCTCTTCGAGAACAAGCCAAAGGGTCTTGATGGCGCGTTTCAGCGTCGAGGTGTAGGCAGCGTCGAACGAAAAGCCTTCGGCTTTGAGGAGTTTGCCGGCCGCGCGGGCCTCCTCCACGCCCTTATCTGAAAGGGGCACGTCGGTCCAGCCGGTGAAACGGTTTTCAAGATTCCACTGGCTCTGTCCGTGACGCAGGAAAATAACTTTATAAGTCATCTTTGTACCTCCCGTGTGATTTGTTTTCTAACTCTCTATTGTATTGTAGCGCATTTTTATTGTTCCGTCGAGATTACCGTGCGCAAAAATCTACAAAGATATTTTCAAAATGCGAAAAACGAGCAGCCCGCACACGGCGAACTGCTCGTTTTGCTTTGCAAGACCTTATTTGGAGTAGAATTCGACGACGACCTGCTCGTCGGCAATGTTGGGGATGTCGGCACGCTCGGGCATACGCACGATGCTGCCTTTTGCACTCTCCATGGTAAGCCACGCGGGCTTGGAAACACCGGAAGACGCTTCAAGGTTCTCCTTGAGGACCTTCATCTCAGCACTGCGCTCACGGACGGTGATCACGTCACCGACGTTCAGCAGCACGCCGGGCATATCGACCTTATGACCATTGAGCAGGAAATGTCCATGACGGACAAGCTGACGCGCCTGAGGACGGGTTGAGCAGAAACCAAGGCGGTAAACAACGTTGTCAAAGCGGGTCTCAAGCAGGATGAGCATGTTGCTGCCCGTGACGCCTTCCATTTTCTTGGCGGCGACGTAGACAGCGCGCAGCTGCTTCTCACTGACGCCGTAAGCAAGACGGATCTTCTGCTTCTCCTGAAGCTGAAGGCCGTAAATCGACTGCTTGTTGCGGCGACGGGGAGCTCCTCCGGGCGGAACGGAACGCTTGCTCAGCAGCTTGTCGTACTTGGCGTTGCCGAAGACGTTCGTGCCGAGGCGGCGGACGATCTTACCCTTGGGGGTGACTTTTCTGTTGACATTCTTGGACATAAACGATGCGACTCCTTCAAACAAAGAAATTTGACGGTTATTTCTTTCCAGCAGCCTGTTAAAAATACTTCATAGCACGAATTCTGTCAAGAGCTTCTTTCACCTTTCGGCTAAAATTTCATCGTATATTTTTACTCTACACCGCCGCACAAGATGTACGAGTTATTTATTCAGATTTTTATTATAAAGAAGATTTCTATTCAAATAGAATATATAAGGGGACTCTTTTTACGGTGAGCACAGATGGTATGCGTCAGATTCTCCCCTGCCATTAGCAGTCGCCAGATGCACGTACTCCGTTAACTCACTACGTTGATCGGCCGACCGTCAAAGAAGCCGTGGATGTCGTCGGAAATGATCGAGACAAGCCGGGCGCGCGTCTCCATGCCCTTCCAGCCCATGTGCGGCGTCAGGATCACGTTGTCCATGTCGTACAGAGGATTGTCAGACGCAGGCGGTTCCGTTTCCTGAACGTCAAGTCCGGCACC
>JAEEGG010022647.1_pt1 | contig 12344 bp, 9 predicted proteins | sample 9134161 | NCBI WGS metagenome assembly JAEEGG01 (sample SAMN16246543, study PRJNA631951) | gut metagenome | biome: gut microbiome; feature: rumen; material: CR-attached | host: Bos | place: Iran: Karaj | collected 2018-10
GTGGGCTTGAGTTTATCAAACCGAAAGCCTAACCATGTAGTGAGGATTTTTCGCAAGAAAAATCCGAGTGCGAGGTTTCGCAAGAAACCTTGCCCACTCATCGGGGTGGGCTTGAGTTTATCAAACCGAAAGCCTAACCATGTAGTGAGGATTTTTCGCAAGAAAAATCCGAGTGCGAGGTTTCGCAAGAAACCTTGCCCGCTCATCGGGGTGGTATGGAAAAGATCAAGCCAAAGAAATAAGTTCTCTTATTCAAAAAAATCAAATAAACTTTTCCAACAGTTTATGCTTCGAGAAATAAGGCTCGAAGCATTTTTTATTATATTTCGTTCATAAATAATTTTTCACCCTTATAGGAGAAACACATGAATATCAAGCTCATTTCCGTTGCAGCAGCACTCGCTGTTTCTGCAGCTGTCGCTCAGGACTATGACGACGAATACGAAGAAGAAGCTCCGGCCGCAGCTGCCGAAAGCGCCCAGGAAGAAGAGGATGAAGCTCCGGCTGCTCCCGCTCCGGCACCGGCTGCACCTGCTATCGAAGATGAACGCGAAGAAGCCCCTGTTGCAGCAGTCGAAAGCGCTCCGGCAGAAGCTCCGAGCGGCGCCCTGAGCGTTCTCCACGGAAACGCCTACAACATGGTCGGTAACGAAGCCGCAGCCGCTACCATCGGTGGCGACATGGACGCTGTCTACAAGATGGCTGGCCGCAAGCTCATTTACGTTGAACCGTCCGACCAGTACGGTGCCCTCTCCCTCGCAAGCGGCAGCATGACTTACTTGCTCGCCTTCGACAACAGCGAAAAGCTCGGCATGCTCACCGCCGGTATCGCTACCAAGGGCTTCGGTGTCGCTGTGGACGTCGCTCTCGACAAGAGATTCTATTCCAACGAACAGAAGGCCGCAAACTTCAAGTCTACCGCAGACACGACCACGACAGGCCGTGGCGACTATCTCGCAGCACGCGTCGGCGTGCTCCTTGGCGGTATGGACCTCACCGCTCGCGTTTCCTGGCTGACCTACAAGAACGAAAACGACTGGGAAAACGACAACGGCAATGCTAAGACGGAACACGACGAAGACTGGTGGGACCTCGGTGCAAGAGTCGCCCTTTCTAACGGTCCTTCTGCAAAGTCCCTCGCCTGGTCTGCAGGCCTTGCCTTCGCACGCCACTCCGACTGGACCAAGGACACTCAGGGCAACACCAGCGTTGAAGTGACCGGCGAAAATGCCTACACCCATATCGAACCGTTCTTCAACCTCGGTCTTCCGGTTATCACGGCTGCAAACGCCAACGTGTTTGTCGGTTTGAACACCTTTGTTCCTATCCGCATCTATGATGAAATCAAGGAAGGCGTTGGCGAAGCAACCATCAAGAACAACCGCAATGCTTTCGGCCTTATCACCAGCCCGAACATCTTGGGTGAAATGGCTCTGACCGAAAACTGGATTGTGTTCGGTGGTGCAAACTACGCATGGAACGTGTTTACCCGCGAAGGCAAGACCATTGAACAGGGTGCCGCCGAAGACAACACTTCTATCATCACGATGAAGACGGGTAGCACTTATGCAAACGCCGGTCTCCGTTTCCAGTATCAGAACTTCACGGCAGAAGCATCCGTTGCAGACGAACTGGATAGCCAATCTTGGTCTGGTCTCGTTGGTCATCTCGGCGTGTTCCTGACGTTCTAATTTTCCGAGGCGTCTCATGAACAAAGTAATCAAGTTTGCTTTAGCAGCAGGAACGTTTGCCTTGGTCGCTTGTTCCGGCGAAGGATCGGCGGATGCCGACATTCAGCACCTGGATTATACTCCGGTAAAAGAAACGAAATCCGCTGACGAAGACAAGGCATTCTGCCAAGTCCAAGGAGAAGACAAAATCTACGTATGCTTTGAAATCCCGGAATCTAGAAAGGATTTGTGCGACGCCAATGAACAAACATCGGTTGTTTCTAGCTGTCCTGAGGCTCCCGTAGCCGAATGCACCGTCGCAGACCAAACCGTATTCGTCTACGATTCCAAGGTAACCTGCGAAGATATCGAAGAAAAATACGAAAAGCTCGACTTGGACGAAGAACAAGACTTGGATGAAGAATCCGACGATGAAGATTCTGCTGAAGAGCCTATTTCTAGCAAAACACCGAGTTGCTCTGTTACTGCAACAAGCAATTCGGTAACGCAGAAATCTTCTTATGCAGGGGTCACCGCTACCACGACTTGGACCATTAAAGGCGACAACATCACCGTCACCTATGATACAAGCTTGGAAGACGAAATCGATCCGCTTACCTACCCGGCAATGGGTCAGACGGTTGAAGACCTGAAGGACCAAGCAGAGCAATCCTGCAAACTCATAGCAGAGATGTACTAATCATTTCTACTTCGAAATCGATTTGGGGAAGTCCGGCAATTAGCCGGGCTTTCTTTTTTATTGCTATTTTTTTCTTATGGTTTTAAATATTATCTGGCTTATATTCTTCTTTGGCGCATTTGTCGCCTGCATGGTCCAATGGCTCGCCTTCGGCGACTCCGGCATTTTCAACAAGGCAATCCTCGGCGCATTCGATATGTCGAAAACGGCTTTCGAAATTGCGATTGGACTCACCGGCATTCTCTCGCTCTGGCTTGGCATCATGAAAATCGGCGAGAAAGCGGGAGCGGTGCAGCTTCTTGCAAAAATCGTCTCGCCCTTGTTCAGCAGGCTCTTCCCCGAAATTCCGAAGAACCACCCGGTCGTGGGAACAATGCTCATGAACATCAGCGCGAACATGCTCGGGCTCGACAACGCAGCCACCCCGATGGGCCTCCAAGCAATGAAGCAATTGCAGGAAATCAACCCCAACGAAGACAAGACGGTCGCAAGCAACTCGCAGATTATGTTCCTCGTGCTGAACGCAAGCGGACTCACGCTCATCCCGGTGAGCATTATGACGTACCGCGCCCAGATGGGAGCAGCAAATCCAAGTGACGTTTTCCTGCCCATTCTTCTTTCCACATTCTTCAGCACCATCGCGGGCATCGTCGTACTCAGCTTTTTCCAGAAGGTCAAGCTCAAGGACCCCGTAACAGTCGCCTGGCTCGGCGGGCTTTCCGCCTGCGTCATCGCCCTCATGGTTTACTTCAGCCACCTGACCGCCGAAGCTCTCGGAACGACGAGTCTGTTTATCAGCGGTCTCCTCCTGTTCGGACTGATCGTCGTTTTCATGGGACTTGCCGTCTATAAAAAGGTGCAGGCCTACGAAGCCTTTGTCGAAGGCGCAAAAGAAGGCTTCCACACGGCAGTGATGGTTATCCCCTACCTGGTCGCAATCCTCGTGGGTGTCGCCGTATTCCGTGCAAGCGGGGCCATGGACCTCGTGATGAACGGAATATCAGCACTTCTTGCTTGTTTTGGAATTGGTAACGACGTGGTTCCGGCACTCCCCACCGCGTTCATGAAGCCCTTAAGTGGCGGTGGTGCACGCGGCATGATGATTGATGCCATGAAGACCTTCGGTGCAGACAGTTTCGCCGGTCGCCTCAGCTGCATGTTCCAAGGCGCAACCGACACCACGTTCTACATTATCGCCGTCTATTTCGGTTCTGTAGGAATCAAGAAGACACGCCATGCCCTCACCTGCGCCCTGATATCCGACGCGGTAGGCATCATCTCAGCGATTGCCATCGCCTACATGTTCTTCCCACCCATGTAGGGTGCCTCTGGCTCCCAAGTCATTCTCGACCGAAGAGAGGGCGGACATATGCTTTTGTTGACTTAGTGCGCATGGTCCTCGAAGGGGAGAATCCAATGCTGGATCCCGTCGCTACGCTCCAGGATGACAATTCTGAAGTTAAATCAAGTCCCTATTCAACAATTCGCCGTGGTCCAGCACCAAACGGCGGAAGGGACTGTTCAAATAGAAATCAGGGTTATGCGTCGCCATCACCACGGTCGTTCCGCGGGCGTTGATTTCCTTGAAAATCTTGAAGACCTCTTCGGCGTTTTTCGGGTCCAAGTTACCGGTCGGTTCGTCAGCCAAGAGTAAGTACGGATTGTGCACCATCGCACGTGCGATCGCCACGCGTTGCTGTTCACCGCCCGAAAGCGTGTACGGCATTGCAAAGCGCTTCTGGCTGATTCCTACAAGAGCAAGAGCATCGAACACGGCCGCATTGATTTGCTTGCTTGGAGTTCCCACAATGCGAAGCGCTAACGCCACGTTCTCGAAAACGTTTCGATCCGGCAGCAGCTTAAAATCCTGAAAGATAATGCCCATCTTGCGGCGAAGCGCCTGAATCTTACGGTCCGGCGTATTCTTGCTGTCGTACAGACAGTCGCCAGTAAACTTCACCATCACCTGGCCGCCACGTTCTTCGTCGGGACGTTCGTCCATATAAATCAGTTTCAGGAGCGTCGACTTACCGGCACCGGAATGCCCCGTCAAGAAAACGAATTCACCCTTATGGATACGCAACGTCACATTGGAAAGCGCTTTCCAATTATCCTCGTAAGATTTCGTGACGTGGTTAAAGTGAATCATTGCAGATCGCTACTCCGTCATGCGAATTTCAATATGGACTTCTTCGCGCCACTTTTTCACGAGAGCCTCGAGCTTTTGATTTTCGAGATGCGTTGCCGCCATCTGTTCAATCTTGGCATAGTCCTCTTCCAGGTTCAGATCGCGGGTCTGGCGTGAATCATCGAGGCGGAACAGGTGGTAAGAACCATCGATCAGCACCGGTTCAGAGATTTCGCCCACATTCAAGTTCGCCACCGGCTCCACGTACGCAGGTTCCATTTCGTTACGCTGGAACCAGCCCAGGCGGCCACCGGCAAAGTTGCTGGACTTGTCTTCACTGAACTTTTTCGCGGCAGCAGAGAAATCTTCCATCGTCTTGACATTCTTTTGCAAGGAATCGGCACGAGCCAAAACCGCTGCGGAATCAGCCGCCGTCGGAATCGTACGGAGCAGAATCTGAGCCGAACGGACACCGTCTTCCTTACGGCCTAGAACGCGGGGAATATGCCAACCCAGTTTCGTCTTTACCGGGTTCGCAGAATACTGGCCGTTTTTCAGCAAGTCGAGAGCGCGTTCAAAGACAGGGTCCAGCTGACCGCGCTTAAAGTAACCGAGGTCGCCCCCCTTCGCGGCAGAAGTATCCTGCGAATGAGCCTTCGCCAAAAGTTCAAAGCTCATCCCCAAGTTCAGCGTATCAATCAGGGAGTCGGCAATCAGCTTCACCGAATCCACAATCGCCTGGTTCGGTTCGATCGGTAACTGGATGTGGCTCAACAGCACGCAGTTGAACTGCTGCGGAATCGAATCCTTGTATTCGGCAAAGAACGCATCCACTTCCTTTTTCGTCGGAGTAATCGTCCCGATATGGCGCTGACGAACGCGGCTCATTTCAATATGGCCACGAATCTGCTTTGCCAGCTGGTCGCGGTACTGCGCCATGCTGATACCAAGCTGAGCGCGAATCGCCTTTTCAAGAGTCGCAAGGTTCGTATTCTGGCTAGCCGCAAGCTGCGACAAGTGGGCGTTCACACGCTGATCCACTTCGGCATCTGTCACCACGATGGAGTCGCGATCGATTCGGCTGAGCAAGACCTTTTCGTCAATCAGCTGGTCCAGCACATACTTGCGCTGGTCCGCTTCCGACATGGCGTTACCTTCGGGAGTTTCCTGATAGCGGTACAGGGCATTCAAAAATTCCGAACGCATAATCGGCTTACCGTCCACGACGGCAGCAACGCCTTCCATCAGCACCGGTTCAGCCAGTGCAAGCGAGGCAAAAACACTCATCACAAAAGTCAAACGATTCATCATAGCCGGAAACTTCATTACTTTTCCTTTTCGCTAAAAACATTCATCTGCGAAAAAATCGGGCGAGCCTTTTTCCATTCTTTCTTGAGACGCGAAAGCACCGTCTTCTGGTGTTCCACCCAGGCACGTGCAGCGACATCGTCTGCCACTTCGGCATACGGCAGCACATCGGCGGAGTCCAGTCTTTCGACAACCACAGCCATCTTGAGAGCGCCGCCACAGACCTTCATCACCGAAAGCGCTCCGAGCGTAACATCCTTAATAGATGGAATCATGCAGCTATCGGGAGTCACAGTCGCCGAATCAAAAGTTTCGATCCGCTTCACCAGCCAATGTTGTGCCGGCAGAGAATCGTAAACCAGTTTCTTATGACCTTTGTAGTACTGATCCGCAGACTGCCAATCCTTAAAATAGAGGAGTGCGCCTTTGACCATCGTGCGTCCGCGCAAGAAAAACTCCGGATGCGTCTGGTAGTAGTCCAACTTTTCCGCATCGCCCACCATCATGGTATCGGCAAAATTCTGCAAAAAATGATCCACGGTCATCTTGCGTTCGGTGCGTCTGATTTGTTCCTGCAGGTTTTCATCTTTCAGCACCCCACTTGCAACCGCTTCCTGGTAAATGGTCTCTTCGTCAATCCAGTGTTCCAGAAACGAGAGCTTTTCTCGGTTTTCCCAGGAATCCCACTCCGGTGCAATACGACGGATTTCCGATTCGCGAAGCTTCACCTCGCCTACCGAAACCACAACGGGATCATCCTTGGAAAAAGGGACATCACAACCCGTCAACACCACGAGTACACACAAGCCAAGCAACAAAGAACGAAAAACAAAATTCATCGAGGCTAAATTTAGAAAATTTGCAGCCCGCAGCCCATAAAAAAGAGGACTTTCAATCGCCAAACTCTACTTTCGGACAACCTTGATTACAAGACCAAACGACTTAGTATTGAGGGGAACATCGTCAACAGGCATATTTTTGCCCTTGTACTCGTCACCTTCCTCGTTATTAAATGAAAGGACAGCCTTGAACGCAAGTCCCACAAAGAAATGTTCCGAAAATTCCCAGAGGTACCCCAGCTCAAAGCGGAACGTCATTTCCCAGTCTTCGTAATCCATTCCGTATTTCTTTTCGGCCTTGTCCTGCCCGTACAGATACGTCGGTCCAAACGAGAATCCCGCAAAGGTGCCGTTCAAGAAAGAATACGTCGACGTCGAATCAAAAACCAGATTAAACGGAAAGAAAACCGAGCCGAAACCTAAATAGTACCGGAGTCTGGAATCCCGTTCCAAAAAAGCTTTCTTGTCACGCGAATAATACTTGTAACGGTAATCGCCCTTGGCCAAGAACAAGTCATTGTCCAGGAATACACCCCAAAAACGGAACAGATAGGCACCCGCGCGAAAGCCCACATTGTACGTTCGACCTTCGAATTTGATGATATTGTAATGAAGGTCCTCGTCATAGACCATTTCATCTTTTTCCAGGTCATGATAATAGTTGATTACGGACGCGGTTTGGTTCTTTGAAGTCGAAGTCATCGCGCCACCGCTGATTTCAAAATAAGGCGAGAAGAAATCAGAGAGTGTATGGCGTTTACGCAGAGGAGCCTTTTCCGATGAATAAACACTTGCGTCTGCCACACATAACAGACAAAGTATCAAACATGCAATGCGTTTCATCTATCTACGGCTCCGTTCACCTTAAGTACGGCGAAATTCACGAACTTGCCGCAGGATGTATCTTCGGGCGGCAGGAACTTCTGTAATTTAAAAGCCTTACTCAGAGGTTTAACGCGCTCGTCGACCTCCCTAAAATAATACGACCTAGACTCCACAGAATCCACTTCAACCCCATAAGACGGCAACGGTATCGCACGTCCGTCGCAATAGAAAACGAGCCGAACGTCCAGTTCATTTTCCTTTTCCAAATCCAGCGAGTCATAATCCTCGCGGTAGATGGCCTTCGATGTATCTAAACTGCCACTACAGTCCCTATATAAAAGGGAATCCTTCAAATAGACCTGCATTTCGAGTGAATCGACACCGGACGGTTTTACGGCATACAAATTAATGGATTTCGGCGGAACAACCCACCAGTCCGGATCGCAGCTCATACCACACAGGCATAGCGCAAGCATCAACAAAAGCCCCATAAAGGGAAGACGAACCCACCTCACTAACATACGTATAAAATAAACAATATCAAAAACGATGTCAAGTAAAAAGGACTTAACCCGCCCACCACAATCAACAACAAACGATTATAAGCGCCTATAACCGTCCAAATCGGCCCTTGAGTTTTGCCAAGGCATCATTTTCGATGATTTCTTCGGAATCGTCGCCCTTTCGCTTGAACCTCAGGATTTCGAATTCTTCTAGCAAGGCGGATGCCTGCAAATAGAGTTCCGGGTATTCGGCATCGTTGCCCTGCATACGCTCCATTTTCGAAAGGAGTTCCCGAGCCTTTTTCAGCTCATGTTCCTTCATGAAACGGGCCTTGAGGAAGGGGCGGAACTTTTCGCGGAGCGTACGCACCGATAGTTCGGGGCTTAAGGGAGCCTTTTCTCGGGATTGGTTCGGTGCGCTCGCACCCATCAACTCGCCCAAGACACAAAGCCTTTCGAACAAAGTTGTTTCCTTATCTTCGGAATAGAGGGCAGCAATCTTTGCAATCGAAATTCCTGCAGCGGCCACCGCATCGCGAGCATGATCCTCGCCCTGACGCACCGCGACAGAAAATTCGCGGAGAACATCCCAGAACTTGACAAACGCATCGCCGCCGAGCAAGGCCGATTCGTAAGTCGCCCGCACCAAGGCAAGGCGAATTTCGTCATCTTCGCTGCGGGTCTTTGCGGCAAGATTCTTGAAATCGTTGATTTTCTTGCCACGGGAAAATTCAAGTCCCGTGAAAAGCACACAGCGGTTCGCATCTAAATTATCTGCAACAAGGGATTTAACAATCCATTCAGATGCAACACAACGTGCCATCCTGAGCGAAACCGCAGGCGAATTCGAAGGATCTAGGTTCGCAAAAGAAATAGAGTGTTCTAGGCGAGAAACGAGCGAAGAAACATTTTCATCTGAAGAATGCACTGGATCCCCTCCCGCGCTACGCTTGGTCGAGGATGACATTTCAACCCGCTTTCGGAAAACTTGCCAGAACGCAGATTCCGCCGGAGTCATCAGCGCTGATTCGCCGAGCCGCCAGCCAAACCGCATATTGTCTAACGCAAAGTCGATACCGAACGTCACCACGACAGGACGCACCGCAGCAAACAAGCCGAAGCTCCCCCATTCCGGATTCAATTCAACGGCGAACTTTTCCGGGAATCCCTGCTTAAAAATCTTGGCATGCAAGCGCAGGTGATTTTCTTTTTCGGGAGTCACCGTCGGGATGTCGCAATCAAGCTGTTTCATGCCTGCAAAAACTTCATAGAGGCTCAACAGAGGCGCCTTGTGCGGATTCTCCTTGAGCTTGTCGCAGAAAGCATCGTCAATAAACGTGCGACGATTTTCAAGTTGCTTCTTGGCAGCCTTGGGCATTTCGCGAATGATGGACTCCGCCATCCACTCACGCCACTGATGAATCGAAAGTGCAAGTTTCGCAGGCGTCAGCTGCGGGAGCAAATCGTAAGGCAGCTCCAGCGTAATACCGTCGTATTCCTTGGTCGCATCGAAAACCATCTCGCCATTAACCATGCGGCAAGAACCGTCGAGACCTTCGATACGGAACTGCTCGATGCTCCCGCCAAGAGTAGGCTCAGGAGTCTTGGCGGCTTTTTTCAGCTTATTTTTATTGTCGAGGAAATCACCTAGAGATTGCTTCGCCCCTTCGGGGCTCGCAATGACATTACCTACGGCACTCTCATTCTGTTCCAGCCAGAATTTGGCATCAAATTTCAGGAACTGGTCGGTATGTTCGCGAATGTAGTCCTTGAGCGTCTTGATGGAATTTACGCTATGGGCGATGCGCACATAGTAATCCACCAACGCATCTTCGCTCGGGGCAAGTCCAAACATTCGCTTACGCGCTTCAAGAGCATGCAAATCTTCAACGACACGTTCGTTATGCGTCATAAAGGCGAACGGACGTGCCATCTGGCCTAGCACCACGGCCTCGCGCCAGAAAATTTCGGCACACTCGTCAGGGTTCACACGAGCATAGTCCACGCGGTGTCCACGGCTAATCACAAGTCCCCTGAAGCTCACTTCTTCCACAGCTTCCACGAATCCGCGCTCCTGGTTCCACATCGGCGAATACCAGCGGCGAGTGCAGAAGGGTTCCGCCACCTGCATAATCCATTCGGGCTTGATTTCGGCGGATTTGTTAAGGAAGATGCGGCTCGTTTCGCGGACTTCAGCACTAAAGAGCCATTCCACACTCTTGCCGTACAAATCGCTACCGGGGAATACGTGCGTCTCACGTCCGCTTACCAGTCGGTAGCAGCCATTTTCGATATCGCGGCGGGCAATACCTCCGAGGAATCCCGAAAGGAGCGCAATGTGCAGGTTGTCGCCGTGGAAAGAATCCAGCGGACACACTCGATTTTCGAATTTCACGTCGAGAATGCGGCTGAACTGTTCGTACAAGTCGATCCATTCGCGGCAACGCAAAAAATGGAAGCTGAACTTGTCGCAGAACTTGCGCAATTTGTTCCAGGACTTGCCATCCCATTCTGCGCAGAAGGCGTTCCACATGCTAATGTAAGTCAAGAAATCGCTCTTGTGCCCCGCAAACTTGCGATGCAGCTGACGGATGCGGGTGCGCTCCGGCTCCTCGCCGGGAACCACTCGCGGATCCTGGATGCTCAGGGCAGAACAGACAATCAGCGCGGGCTGTAGGACTCCCGCCTCGCGCGCCCGCAAAAGCACCGCCGAAAGCGCCACGTCCATCGGGAGCCGCGTCATTTCGCGACCGAGCTTAGTCACATGGCCGCCGCTATTGTCGGCAGTCAAGGCGCCAAGTTCAAAAAGTGTCTTGTAGGCGCCACGGAAAGCCGAATGTGGCGGAGACTGCAGGAACGGGAAATTTTCGAGTTCAAGCCCCAGGCTACGCAGCTGAAGCACCACGTTCGCGAGATTACTGCGCCGGATTTCCGGCTCCGTAAACTCGTCTCGCTTCTCAAAATCTTCGGGAGAATAAAGTCGAATGCACACGCCGGGCTTAACACGCCCCGCACGCCCCGTGCGCTGCCGCGCAGACGCTTTTGAAATTTCTTCGACCGGGAGCCCCTGGATACGCGACTGCGCATTGTACCGCGAGATGCGGGCCGTTCCCGTATCCACCACATAGGCGATTCCCGGAATGGTCAACGACGTTTCGGCAATATTGGTTGCCAGCACCACGCGGGTCTTTCCCGTATGCTTAAAGATGCGGCGCTGTTCATCGGGACTCATACGCCCGTAAAGCGGCAAAATATCGAAACTCGCCGAATCCAGCTCGTGCGCAAGCTCCCCCGCTAAATCTTGAATATCGCGTTCCGTCGGCAAAAAACACAGCAAATGGTCGCGGTGGCGAGTTTCCAGGTCGAGAATCGCATCGCGCGCCTCATCTAATAATCCCGAGTCTCCTTTCCCACTAACATCTCGTAATTCCGAATTCTGAATCCCGAATTCCGAATTAAAATAATACTCCACATTGACCGGGTATGTTCTACCTTCGGCTTCCATCACGCAGCTGTTGTCGTAAAATTCCTCAAAAAGCTTCGCATCCAGCGTCGCGGAGGCCACAATCAGCTTGAACTCGGGGCGAGCCTGTAAAACCGTCTTGAAAATGCCGAGCAGAATATCGATGTTCAGCGAACGTTCATGCGCTTCGTCAATCACAAACGCCGAATACTGGCGGAACAGCCTGTCGCGGCGGAATTCCTGCAACAAAATACCGTCGGTCATCACCTTGATGGGTGCATCACTCTGGCCCTGTTCCCAGAAACGGATCTTGGTGCTGACGAGCGTTTCGTCCTTGAGTTCTTCGCGCAAGCGATCGGCAATAGAGATTGCCGCCAATCGCCTCGGCTCCGTCACACCGATTTTAAAGAGGTTCTGAGGACGCGCTTCGCGCTCTGAGGTATGGGCTCGGGCTTCGCCCTTTGAGGAATACCATTCCAGCAAAAATTTCGGGAGCTGCGTCGACTTGCCGGAACCGGTGTCTGCCTTGACAATCACCACCTGATGCTTTTCAAGCAACTCAAAAAATTCTTCCCGATGTTCAACAACAGGAAGTTCCGGATACTCAATTTTCAAATTTGAAGCAACAATCGTCAATGTTCTAGATCCTTCGACTCCGTGCTACGCACTGCGCTCAGGATGACACTTTCATGTCACTCCTTTATGTGTCCGCACTTGTCGCAGGTCAGCTTGTAGCTGTTATCGGGGTCAACGACCATCACGCCGTCGCATTCCGGCACTTCGCACGGGAGTTCGCCCGGCATCACTTCGCGGTAAGTCTGCTTTTCTGCCATCATTTATTCTCCGATTTCCTTGAGGTAACGGGCCAGCGCATCTTGCCAAGTCGGGAGCGGCTTGAAACCGTTTGC
>JAEEGG010022649.1_pt1 | contig 12343 bp, 9 predicted proteins | sample 9134161 | NCBI WGS metagenome assembly JAEEGG01 (sample SAMN16246543, study PRJNA631951) | gut metagenome | biome: gut microbiome; feature: rumen; material: CR-attached | host: Bos | place: Iran: Karaj | collected 2018-10
GCGGCCCGCGAATTCGGGACGCCGCTCTACCTTTACAGCGCTTCGCACATAAAAGAGCGCTACAACAATTTCGCGGAGGCCCTGAAAGGGTATCCGAGCGAGATCTGCTTCGCGGTGAAATCCTGCAGCAATATCCACATCCTGGAACTTTTCGCCAAGGCCGGCTCCGGCTTCGACATCGTTTCCGGCGGCGAGCTTTTGCGCGTCATCGACGCCGGCGGCGATCCTAAAAAATGCGTTTACGCGGGCGTCGGCAAGAGCGCCGAGGAGATCGAACTGGCGATCGAGAACGAGATCCTTTATTTCGGCCTGGAATCCCTTCCGGAGTTGGAAAGGATCAACGCCATAGCCGCGAAACTCGGCAAAGTCGCGAGGGTGGCCTTGCGCGTCAACCCCGACGTGGACGCCCACACCCACGAATACATCACGACCGGCAAGAGCGAGAACAAATTCGGCCTGACGGCTGAAACAGCGGAAGAGATCTTAAAGGGCTTCAAGGAAAAATATCCGAACGTCGAGGCGGTGGGACTGCAGATCCACATCGGCTCCCAGATCACGGAGACCGAGCCCTACAAGACGGCCGTCTTAAAGGCGGCGGGATTCGTGAAGAAACTCAGATCGCAGGGTGTAGAGCTCAAATACTTCGACATCGGCGGAGGATTGGGCATCGTCTACAAAGACGAAACGGTGGCCACGCCCGCCGAGCTCATAAAAGAGATACTGCCTACCATTTCGGAACTGGGCATGACCTTCGTCTGCGAGATGGGACGCTATATGGTCGGCAATTCCTCAATGCTCATAACGAAAGTGGAGTACGTGAAAGAGAATCCCGACAAGACCTTCGTCATCGTAGACGCTGCCATGAACGACCTTATCAGGCCCGCGCTTTACGACGCTTATCATGAGATCGTCGCGGTGGAGAATAAGGACGAGACTTTCGTGTGCGACGTAGTCGGCCCGGTCTGCGAGAGCGGCGACTTTTTCCGCAAGGACTGCCAGCTTCCGAAAGTTTCGGAAGGAGACCTTTTGGCCATCTGCTCCGCCGGCGCCTACGGCTTCACGATGGCTTCCAATTACAATTCCCGCAACCGCGCGGCGGAAGTCTTAGTCGAAGGGGACAAGATGAAACTCATCCGCAAAAGGGAAACTTACGAAGACCAGGTGAGAAACGAAAAGATATGCAGATAAAGTTCACGAAAATGCACGGGCTAGGCAACGACTTCGTCGTCGTTGACGCCACCGGAACTCTGAGCGCCTGGCACCCCAGCGCCAAGGAAGCCGCCTTTTTGCAGGACAGGCACTTCGGCATAGGGGCTGACCAGCTGTTGCTCCTCTATCCTTCGGACAAGGCTGATCTCCGCATGGCGATCTTCAACGCCGACGGAAGCGAAGTGGAGATGTGCGGCAACGGCATCCGCTGCTGCGCGCTCTTCGCGAGAAAGAGAGGCCTCGTAGCGAAGGACGAGATGACGATCGAGACGCCGGCCGGGATCATGCGCCCCGTCATCGTGGGCTCCGAAGTCAGAGTCGATATGGGCGCGCCGAAAATCGAAGGCGTTGCCTCGGCTCCTCCCGAAGGCTTGGCGCTTCCTCCCATGACCCGTGTTTCCATGGGCAACCCGCACGCGGTCTTCTTCGTTTCCGACGCGGAAAGTTTTCCTGTGGCGGAATGGGGCCCGCAAGTCGAAAGACATCCGATGTTCCCGAAGAGAACGAACGTGGAGTTCGTCCAGGTCCTGGACAGGAAGACCGTCCGCATGCGCGTCTGGGAACGCGGCGCCGGCATCACCATGGCCTGCGGCACCGGCTCCTGCGCGACATACGTGGCGGCGATATCGAATGGTTTCGCGGACGCGACCGGGAAAGTTATCTTAGACGGCGGAACGCTCACCATCAATTGGGAGGGCGAAGGGAAGTCCGTCTTTATGACAGGCCCGGCGACGGAAGTTTTTTCAGGGGAGATCAGCTTATGAGTCTTCTGGTCTGCGAAAATATCGTGAAGGAATTCGGCAGCGAGGAAAACCGCATCGCCGTTCTGAAAGGCGTCTCCCTTTCGCTTGAAAAGGGCGAGGCCGCGACGATCTTAGGTTCCTCCGGCGCCGGAAAGAGCACCCTTCTGAACATCATCGGTGCGCTCGATCCGCCCAGCTCCGGCAAGGTCTATCTTGACGGCGAGGACATCTACGCCCTGAACGACAGGAAGATCTCAGCCTTAAGAAACCGCAAGCTCGGCTTCGTTTTCCAGCTCTACCATCTCATGGCCGAGCTGACGGCTTTGGAGAACGTCCTGCTGCCGGCTCGCATAATGGGCCACGAAGACGCCAAGGCCAGGGCGAGGGCCAGGGATCTTTTGTGCGCGGTCGGCCTAAAAGACAGGGAGAAGCATTTCCCCGCGCAACTCTCCGGCGGCGAACAGCAGAGAGCGGCCATCGCCCGCTCTTTGATCAACGTGCCGGAACTTTTGCTGGCGGACGAACCGACCGGCAACCTCGACCGCAAAAACAGCGAAAACATCACGGAGCTCCTTGTGAACCTGCAGAAGGAAATGGGCTTCGCCATGCTTTTCGTAACGCACAACCGGGAGCTTTCCTCTCTGGGCAGAACGCTTGTTCTGCAGGACGGAACGCTATCCGAGGCAGGCGGCAAAGAGAATTTGACAACGCCGAAAATATGAAGATCGTTTTAGCGACAACCAACGCCGGCAAAGTCCGGGAGCTTTCCGACATGATGTCAAAGGCCAACCTTGACATCGCGGTAAGCGGCCTTATGGACTATCCCGACTACCGCGCTCCTGAGGAGAACGGCGCGACGTTCGGCGAGAACGCCCGCATCAAGGCCGTGACCGCTGCGGAAACGCTGGGCGAAGTCGTCTTAGCTGACGACTCCGGACTCTGCGTGGACGCCCTGGACGGCGCGCCGGGCGTGCGCTCCGCCCGCTTCGCAGGCGATGGACATAATGACGACGCCAACATAGAAAAGCTCTTGGAACGCATGAAGGACGTGCCGGACGGCAAACGTCAGGCGCGCTTCGTCTGCTCCTTGTGCCTTGCTTTCCCCAACGGCGACTTTTTCGTGGTCGAGGGGGACTGCCCGGGCACGATCGCCAGGGAAAGACGCGGCACCAACGGCTTCGGCTACGATCCCGTTTTCCTTCTGCCGGACGGCAGGATGATGGCGGAGCTAAACGGAATGGAAAAAAATTTAATTTCTCATCGCGGCGCGGCCTACAAACTGGTCATGCCGCAATTGCGCGCGCTCCTAAAAGCGCCTAAACAAACTTTGTGAGGACCTTATGTCAACAAAGAAACCCCAAAAAGTTAACGCGAGATCTTCGCAAAGCAAACCCAAAGGTAAAACTGTGACCAAAGCTCAGAACAGTAAAGCCAAAAAACCCGCGCCGGCCAAAAAGCCCGCCGCGAAGAAACCGGCCGCTGCCAAAACGGCCAAGAAGCAAGTAACTGTGAAGAAGGCGGCCCCCGCGAAGAAGCCTGCGCCCGCCAAGAAAGCGCCCGCTAAAAAGCCGGTCGTGAAGAAAGCGCCGGCGAAGAAGCCCGCACCCGCCAAGAAAGCTCCGGCGAAAAAGCCGGTCGTGAAAAAAGCTCCGGCGAAGAAGCCCGCGCCCGCCAAGAAAGCGCCGGCGAAAAAACCGGTCGTGAAAAAAGCGCCCGCTAAGAAGCCCGCTCCCGCCAAGAAAGCTCCGGCGAAAAAGCCGGTCGTGAAGAAAGCTCCGGCGAAGAAGCCTGCGCCCGCCAAGAAAGCGCCCGCGAAAAAACCGGTCGTAAAGAAAGCTCCGGCTAAGAAGCCCGTTCCCGCCAAGAAAGCGCCCGCCAAAAAGCCGGTCGTGAAGAAGGCTCCGGCGAAGAAGCCCGTTCCCGCTAAGAAAGCGCCGGCGAAAAAGCCGGTCGTGAAGAAGGCTCCGGCGAAGAAGCCCGCGCCCGCCAAGAAAGCGCCCGCGAAGAAGCCGGTCGTGAAGGCTCCTGTCAAGAAGTCCGCGCCCGCTAAGAAGGCTGCTCCCGCTAAGAAAGCGCCGGAGAAGAAACCGGTCGTGAAGGCTCCCGTCAAGAAGTCCGCGCCCGCCAAGAAACCTGAGCTGAAAAAGGTCAAGAAACCCCAGCCGACGGAAGAGCAGAGGCAGGAAGCCGAAAGGAATCTTGCCAAGATAAAGCAGACCGGCGGCAAGAAAGCCTCCGCCAAGGCCGGCGAAGAGATCGTCATCACCGGCAACAGCCTTGCCAGCAACCTGGCCAGGCAGCTGGTCGAGATGTGCATGGAAGACGAAAGCGGCCTGAAGTTCGTGACGCTGACGCAGTTCACGACGATCGTGCCCGAAGACGTCGGCATGGACGACGTGGAAGAGCTGCAGAACAAGGTGGTCGACATCCTGAAGAAAGTCGGCATCGAGTTCAAAGACGAAGAAGAGCTCGACGACGCCCTCGACATCGGCATCGCGGAAGGCGCCAGCGACGACCCCGTCAAGACGTACCTGCGCCAGATGGGCCGCACGAAGCTTCTGACCAAGCAGCAGGAGCAGGATATGGCCAAGACGATACGCGACGCCGAACGCCAGATCAAGGAGATCGTCGGCGGTTTCGGCAATCTGCCCACCCGCGTCCTTGAGCTCTGCAACAGCCTCCTCGGCGCCAGCGAGCGCTTCGACCACATCGTCTCCGAAGAGGAAAGAAAGAGCGCAGGCAGCCGCGACAACTACGTCAAGAAGATGCGCCCCATCAGGAGAGAGATCAGATCTCTCGACCTCATCATGAGGCAGACGTATATGCGCATGACCAGAGCCAGGCGCGACGGCCGCAAGGCGGACGCCGAGGCTTTGGGCGAAAAACTCAGGAAAGACCACGTCACCATGACGGAACTCATCGGTCAGCTGCACTTCAAGCACAGCATGATCGAGAATTTCGCCGAAGACGTCCTCAAGATGGGCGAAGCTATCAATGAGACGAAAAAGACCATAGCCGACCTCAAGGAAGCCAACCGCCAGGAAGAGGAAAAGGAAACGAAAGACCGCAACAGACGCCGCATCGCCCAGGAAGAACAGAAGATCCAGATGCAGGAATTCGAGTGCAGGATGTCCGCCAAAGATATCCTCTCGAAGGCCGACCAGCTGGAGAAGTGGACCGAGAAGGCCAGGCAGGAAAAGAACAAGATGGTGCTGGCCAACCTGAGGCTGGTCGTCTCCATCGCGAAGAAATACATGAACCACGGCCTCGACTTCCTCGATCTCATCCAGGAAGGCAACACCGGCCTTATGAAGGCGGTCGACAAATTCGACCATGAGAGAAGCTTCAAGTTCTCGACGTACGCGACCTGGTGGATCAGGCAGTCTATCACGCGCGCCATTGCTGACCATGCCCGCACCATCCGTATTCCGGTGCACATGATCGAAACGATCAACAAGATGCGCCGCTCGACCAAGAAGCTGGTCCAGCAGAACGGTTCCGAACCTTCCCCGGACGAGATCTCCAACGACATCGGCGTGCCCGTTCAGAAGGTCCAGAGCATCCTGAAGATGGCCCAGCAGCCGATCTCCTTGCAGACGCCGGTCGGCGAAGGCAACGACTCGACTTTCGGCGACTTCATCGAGGACAAGAGCGCCGAGAACCCCATTCTCGCCGCCAACAACAAGCTTCTGAACGAAAAGATCAACGAGGCCTTAAACCAGCTTTCCGACAGGGAGCGCAAGGTCATCCAGCTGCGCTTCGGCCTCTCCGGAAAATACGGCCCGCCCAAGACGCTCGAGGAAGTTGGCAAAGTCTTCGCTGTCACGCGTGAACGTGTCCGCCAGATCGAATCCAAAGCCCTTAAGAAACTGAAAAACCCCTTGAGAAGCAGCAAGCTCGTCGCCTTCTACGACGAGATGGAGTAAGCTTATGGAAGACAGGCTGACTCATCTTCAGCAACTGGAAAGCGAGAGCATCCACATCATAAGGGAAGTGGCGGCGGAGTTCGCCAATCCCGTGATGCTCTACTCCATCGGCAAGGACTCCTCGGTGATGGTGAGATTGGCGCAGAAGGCTTTCTACCCTGCGCCGATCCCGTTCCCGCTTCTGCACGTGGACACGAACTTCAAATTCCACGACATGTACGCCTTCAGGGATAAGTTCTGCAAGGACATCGGCGCGGAACTCAGGATCTATCGCAACGAGGAAGCCATCGAAGCCGGAACGAACCCCTTCGCGCTGGGCACGCAGAAATGCTGCGCGCTCCTCAAGACGAAGGCCCTGGTCGACGCTTTGAGGCTCGGCAAATACGACGCCGCTTTCGGAGGCGCCAGAAGAGACGAGGAAAAGTCCCGCGCCAAGGAAAGGATCTTCTCCTTCCGCGACGAAATGGGGCAGTGGGAGCCCAAGAACCAGCGCCCCGAGCTCTGGAACCTCTACAACGCCAAGATCAACAAGGGCGAATCCATCCGCGTCTTCCCGCTGTCCAACTGGACGGAGCTGGACGTCTGGCAGTACATCTACAAGGAGAACATCCCGATCGTCCCGATGTATTTCGCCAAGGAAAGGGAAATGGTGGTGAGAGACGACATGCTCATCCCGCTTGACGGCCCCATTCCCTTGAAGAAAGGGGAAAAGCCGGAGAAAGTCATGTGCCGCTTCAGAACGCTCGGCTGCTACCCCTGCACGGGCGCCATCCGCTCGACGGCCAAGACGGTCCCGGAGATCATCGAGGAGATGATGGTCGTCACGATCTCGGAAAGATCGACGCGCATCATCGACCACGACACGGAAGGATCCATGGAGATCAAGAAAAGGGAAGGATATTTTTAAGATGAAAAAAGGCAAAACGATAGAAGCGTTCCTCAAGGAAAACGAGCAGAAGGAACTATTGCGCTTTAGCAGCGCGGGCAGCGTGGACGACGGAAAGTCCACGATGCTAGGCCACCTTCTGCACGATGCCAAGGGCGTCTACGAAGACCAGCTGGCCTCCATCAAAAACGCCAGCAAGCAAATGGCCAAGGGCGAAATAGACTACGCCCTCTTCACGGACGGTCTGAAGGCGGAAAGGGAACAGGGCATCACCATAGACGTAGCCTACCGCTATTTCTCGACGCCCAAGCGCAAATTCATCGTGGCGGACACGCCTGGCCACGAACAGTACACGAGAAACATGGCGACCGGCGCCAGCACGGCGCAGCTCGCGGTCATACTCATAGACGCCCGCTTAGGCGTCCTCACGCAGTCAAAACGCCACCTTTTCATCTCGTCGCTTATGGGAATACCCCACATCATCGTGGCGGTCAACAAAATGGACCTGGTGGATTATTCCGAGGAAGTCTTCGCGAAGATCAAAAAGGACTTCACGGCCTTTGCCCGCAAGCTTAACATCAAGGACTTAAGGTTCGTGCCCATTTCGGCGCTCGTCGGCGACAACGTGGCCGCCAGGGATAAGGAGCACATGACCTGGTACGAGGGCGAGAGCCTTCTGGAACTGCTGGAAAACGTCTACATCGGCAGCGACAGCAACATGGTCGACCTCAGGTATCCCGTGCAGTACGTTCTCAGGCCCAACCTCAACTTCCGCGGCTTCTGCGGACAGGTCGCTTCCGGCGTCATCAAAGTCGGCGACGAAGTCATGGCGCTGCCGAGCGGCAAGAGAAGCCACGTCAAGGCCATCGTCACCATGGACGGGGATCTTGACCACGCCATTCCCGGGCAGTCGGTGACCGTGACATTGGAAGACGAGATCGACATCAGCCGCGGCGACATGCTGGTCAGACCCAACAATCTTCCTCAGATCGGCCGCCACATCGAAGCGACGCTGATCTGGATGAGCGAGCAGCCGATGGATCCCAACGGCAGCTATTTCATCAAACAGACTACCATGACTTCCCGCTGCAGGATCGATCAGATCCGCTACAGGATCGACGTCAACACCCTGCATCGGCAGAAAGCCGATCATCTTGAACTGAACGAGATCGGCCGCGTTTCCATCGTTTCCAACCGGAAGCTGATGTACGACCCCTTCGAACAGAACAGGGCGACCGGCTCCTTCATCCTGATCGACGCCATCACCAACAACACGGTCGGCGCCGGCATGATCATCAGAAGGGATTCCGCGGACGACGCGCCCGGCCTCAACGATCAGAAAGTGATCGACGAAAGGCTGAAGCGCCATCCCGACGCCGTGGGAACGGCGGAAAGATCAGAGCGCCTCGGCCAGAAGGCCCAGACCATCTGGATCACCGGGCTCGTGGCTTCCGGGAAATCCGACCTTGCCTATGCTCTTGAAAAAGAGATCTTCGAGAAAGGCGGGCTTGCCTACGTCTTGGACGGCGAGGACATGCGCCTCGGCCTCTGCAAAGATCTCGATTTCACGGCCTGCGACAAGGCCGAGCACATAAGAAGAGTGGCGGAAGCCGCCAAGCTTCTGAACGAGGCCGGCGTCACGGCCATCTGCGCCTTTGTTTCGCCTTTCAAGAAGGCCAGGGCGCAGGCGGCGGAGATCATTGGCAAAGAGCGCTTCGAGGAAGTCTATGTCAAGGCCAGCCTGGAATACTGCGCCAAGCACGACGACAAAGGCCTTTACAAAGGCGCCGAAGACGGCAGCGTGAAAGGCTTGGCGGGCGTCAACGCGCCCTACGAAGCGCCAAGCGCTCCCTGGGAAACGTTCGACCCCGAGAACGAAGGCAAGGAAGCCTGCGCTTTCAGGATCTTTGAGAAATTGCGCAAAGAAGGAAAAATCTAATATGACGAAAAAAATAATCTTGACGGGTGACAGGCCGACGGGCAAACTGCACATCGGCCATTACGTGGGCAGCATCCGCCGCCGTGTGGAACTGCAGAATTCCGGCCTTTATGACGAGATATACATCATGATCGCGGACGCCCAGGCGCTGACCGACAACGCCGAACATCCCGAGAAGGTGAGGGAGAACGTTCTGAACGTGGCCCTGGATTACCTCTCCTGCGGAATAGATCCCAAGATCTCCAACATCTTCATCCAGTCCCAGGTCCCGGCGCTCTGCGAACTGTGCTTCTACTATATGGACCTTTTCAGTGAGGCTTGGCTGAAGCGCAACCCGACCTTGAAAGCGGAAATAAAGATGCGCGGCTTCGAGGACAGCATCCCCATAGGCTTCCTGACTTACCCCGTGAGCCAGGCCGCCGACATCACGGCCTTCAAAGCCACGACGGTCCCGGCCGGCGAGGACCAGAAGCCCATGCTTGAGCAGACCAGGGACATCGTCGAGAAGTTCAACGCCATCTACGGCGAGACGCTCGTGCTTCCGGAAATACTTCTTCCCAGCAACGCCGCCAGCATGCGCCTTCCCGGCACCGACGGCAAGGCGAAGATGAGCAAGTCGCTCGGCAACTGCATCTACCTCTCGGATTCCGAAGAGGAAGTCTGGCAGAAAGTGAAGACGATGTACACCGATCAGAACCATCTGAGAGTCGAGGATCCCGGTCAGGTGGAAGGGAACCCGGTCTTCACTTATCTCGACGCCTTCGCGAAAGACGAGGACTTCCCTAAGTACGGCCTGGAATACAAGAACCTTGACGAGATGAAGGACCATTACCGCAGAGGCGGCTTGGGCGACGTCAAAGTCAAGAAGTTCCTGAACAATGTTCTGCAGGCCGAACTCAAGCCGATAAGAGAGCGCAGGGCCTATTGGGAAGCCCGCATTCCGGAAGTCTGCGAGATCCTGAAGGCCGGCAGCGAAAAAGCGGCCGCCGTCGCCGACCAGACTCTGAAGGAAGTGAAGCGCGCCATGAAGATCGACTATTTCTCGCCCGACGGGCTTCTGGCGGTGAAGTGATGCAAACTGGCGTCTTGTTCGACTGGGACGGCACGCTCTGCGACACCCTGCCGGTCTGCGTGGAAGCTTTCCGCCGGACCATGATCACCTATCTCGGCAAGAACCTCAGCGACGAGGAGATCATGGAGCATTTCGGCGTCAACGAGCTCGGCATCATCATGATCAAGCTCAAAAACCAGCCTGAGAACTGGCAGGCGGCCCTCGACGAATACAACGCGCACTACCGCGAACTGCACCAAAAATTACGGGAGCCTTATCCCGGAATCAGGGAACTGCTTTCCAGCCTGAGAAAGAGAGGCGTGAAAGTGGGCCTGGTGACCGGCAAAGCCTCTGGCAGCTGCGCCATTTCCCTTGAGATGACCGGACTCGAGAACGCCTTCGACTTCATAAGGACCGGCTCGGAAAAAGGCGTGAACAAAAAAGAGAGCTGCGAAGCTTTCCTCAAGGAATTTTCGCTTGAGCCCGGGGACGTCTATTATGTGGGCGACGCGCCCAGCGACGTAAGAGAAGCGAAAGCGGCCGGACTGCACTCCGTTTCCGTTTTCTGGAGCAGCATCGTGGATAGGGAGAAAGTCCTGGCGGAAAGCCCGGAAAAAACTTTCGAGACAGTCGAAGAACTGATAAAATTCTTTAACGAACTAACATAAAAAAACTATGAGCGAAGAGATCAAAGCAACGGAAGAACGACACCTCGATTTCATCCGCCAGAAGATCAACGACGAACTGGCGGCCGGCAAATTCAAAAGAGTGGTGACGCGCTTTCCCCCGGAACCTAACGGATATCTGCACATCGGCCACGCCAAGGCCTTGTGCCTCGACTTCGGCCTGGCGGAGGAATACCCAGACGCCGAGTGCCATCTGCGCTTCGACGACACCAATCCCTCCAAGGAAGACGACGAGTACGTCGAGGCCATAAAGGAGGACATCCACTGGCTGGGCTTCGACTGGGGAGAGCATCTTTACTTCGCTTCCGACTATTTCGAGAAGATGTACGAGTGGGCCATAGAAATGATCAAGAAAGGCAAGGCCTACGTCGACGACTCCACGCCCGACGAGATCCGCCAGATGCGCGGAACGCTGACGGAGCCGGGCGTCGAGAGCCCGTACCGCAACCGCAGCGTGGAGGAGAACCTCGACCTCTTCCAGCGTATGCGCGCCGGCGAATTCCCCGACGGCTCGAAAGTCTTAAGAGCCAAGATCGACATGAAGTCCCAGAACATCAACTTCCGCGATCCTGTCATGTACCGCATCGTGAGAAAAGACCATCACCGCCAGGGCAGCAAGTGGTGCATCTACCCGATGTACGACTGGGCCCACGGTCTCGAGGACTCCATAGAAGGCATCACCAACTCCCTTTGCTCGCTGGAATTTGAGAACCATCGTCCGCTCTACAACTGGTTCCTCGATCAGCTCGACAACGTCCACCATCCCGAACAGACGGAATTCGCGAGACTGAACCTGACGGGCACCGTCATGTCCAAGCGCAAACTTAGAACGCTCGTGGACAACGGCTATGTCACGGGCTGGGACGATCCCAGGATGCCCACGCTTTCCGGCATGCGCAGAAGAGGGTATCCGCCCGCGGCCATCAGGGAATTCATCAAAAGAGTCGGCATCGCCAAAGTTGACAGCGTCGTCGATTTCGCGCTCCTTGAGCACTGTGTCAGGGACGAATTGAACCGCACGGCCCAGCGCCTGATGCTGGTCCAGGATCCCCTGAAAGTCGTGCTGACCAACTATCCGGAAGGACAGACGGAAACGTTGACAGCCATCAACAATCCGGAAGACGAAAGCGCCGGAAAAAGGGAAGTGCCCTTCGGCAGGGAACTCTACATCGAGCGCGAGGACTTCATGGAAGATCCCCCCAACAAGTTCTTCCGTCTGGCGCCGGGCCGCGAAGTGAGATTGAGATACGCTTACTTCATCACCTGCCAGGAAGTCGTAAAAGACGCGCAGGGCAACATCACGGAACTCCGCTGCACTTATGATCCCGCGACCAGAGGCGGCGAATCGCCCGACGGCCGCAAGGTTAAGGGCACCATCCACTGGGTGGCCGCGCACTCCGCCGTCAAGGTCACGCTCAACAATTTCTCGGCCCTCTTCAAGGTCGACGATCCCGAGAACGTTCCCGAGGGCCAGGATTTCACCGTCAACGTCAATCCCGATTCCCTCTCCGTCAACGAGAACGCTCTGGCGGAACCGGCCGCCGCGAACGTGAAGCCGCTCACGCCCGTGCAGTTCGAAAGAATAGGCTATTTCACTCCCGACCGTACCTCCACCCCCGAGCATCCCGTCTACAACCGCACCGCCACTTTGAAAGACAGCTGGGGCAAGATCCAGAAAAAACAGTAAGGATAAATAATGAACAGAATAGAAAAACTCAGAGCTGAGATGAAAAAGAGCGGACTTGCCGCTTTGCTTCTCACGCAGCCGATGTCCATCGCTTATTTAACCGGCGTCAAAGTCGCGCCCGGCGAAAGGTTCTTCGCGCTCTACGTCGACGAGAAAAACGCCAAGCTTTTCGTCAACGTGCTCTTTTCGGTCACGGAATGCAAAGACGCGGAAATA
>JAEEGG010022654.1_pt1 | contig 12342 bp, 9 predicted proteins | sample 9134161 | NCBI WGS metagenome assembly JAEEGG01 (sample SAMN16246543, study PRJNA631951) | gut metagenome | biome: gut microbiome; feature: rumen; material: CR-attached | host: Bos | place: Iran: Karaj | collected 2018-10
TGAAGGAAACCCGCGCTATTATCAAAAAAAGAATCAAAAACGATATCTCCTTCAATTGCAAAGTCCCTGAATACCTGGCGGTGATATGTGCGAACAAACTGGCGCTGCAAAGAGACAAACTCGTTAATTAAAACCATTCCGCACAAATCAAACAAAGTACGTTCTTCGTTTCCACTGCCTGCAGTGTATCCGTTCAACAGAGTACCACCATAACGGCTTATCACTGCCAAAAAGAAAAGCGTTTCTTGCCAATCGCTTGTTAAATGCCTAGGGACTATCTCCAAATCATGTCCACAAGAAAGGTGAATAATCCCCGCAATGCCCGCCGCCTTAATTGTTCCATTCGCCAAAACCAGTGCATCATTCCCTGCCTTCCAACCAAGAGTAGATCTCACCAAATCGTTGGCAGACCTAATTGTCTGTTCCAGTTGATTGGCGTTTAAACTCGATAGTGGGGTATCGGAAACCTTCTTGCCGCAGTATTCGGTAATGGTAAACCGCATTCTATACCTCAATTGTCAAGGACTTATAAAGCGAGAAAACCTTGTCCTTGGTTAATTCAGGGGACAAAAGGACAGTCCTAGATGTTCCAGCAAAAGTTCGTATTGCCGTTGCATAGGGAGATCCTTCCTGATCCGCATTTACGATATACGCTATTGCATTCACGTCGCCAAAGAAAAGCTCTTCGATATGGCCATAAATTGAATGCCAACACTTAAGAAGATAGCCACATGCATCATCATATGTGTTAGGAACAGGATTCCGTGACAAAAAAATGCCGTGCCCCAATTGATAAGCTTCCCCTCTACCAGCAATGATTTTACCATTGATAACCTCTAACGACTTCGCCGCAGCAGCATACAAGGAGGCCGGATTATGATCTTCGACATCCGGAATAGGTGTACTATCCGAGATATTAAAGCAGCTCCTCAGTAGGGAGTAGTCTGGCGCCAAACGTACCTGCCCCCATCTACGCAAAAAAGCAATATCAATGGGAGCAACCGATACATCTGCTTGATTCATTGCCGCAAGAATATACAGATGAGGCGACAACTGATAATCAATACTCGCAGGAGAAAGATTGGGATTTAAGATACTGAACGAACAAGTTGTTGGAAGAGATTGGTTGTTATCCCCCAAACGTTTATCCGCCTCAATAGCAGCGATACTCGCGCCAAAAACCTCAATTACCGGGCCTCTATTGATTTCATCAATAATCAGAAGTGCGGCGCTATTCGGTTGTTTAGCAAACTCATTTGCCTCATATAATTTTCCTCGAGAAACAGTAAAACCGGTAGACCCGTCTGTTTTGGGAACTATCCCGCTGACAAAATCGCGATAGTGAGAATTCTGATGTAGGGTCATACGGAAAACTTTCCTGTGTTGCCTAAGCAACATCGGAATGGATACTCCACCCAAAGTGCCCGGTTGTGGTCTCGCTGGGATTGGAACTGATGCGGAAGGAATGTGAACAGGAGACGCCGGTCCAACACCTCCATTCTCGAAAATCTCAGCTATTTGATTCAGAATCCGAGTTTTGCCCGTTCCCGGGGCTCCCATTAACAGAATGAGCTTTTCATCCTGCAATCGTTTAATAATCGCTGTTGATTCTACCATTGGTATAGAAATTATCGTTCTCAATGTCTAGATAGCCCATAGCCGATTGTCTTGCACCCCGCTCGGCATCAAGACCTTGGAGTATTTTTGACCGAATGATTGGATCCCATTCCTCATTCTTCAAGGATTCCCTTGAAGTAAAATATGGAGTAACCTTTAATTCATCGTCATAAACTAAGAGTAGGATTTTGTCCTCCGCATCAGTGGGATAATACTCCGGAGGGAAACACTGGTTAATCTTACAAATCCTCATCTCATTAGCACGAGAACGTGTAGGACGGGCAATCTTCACGTCTGTCTCTTTACCGTTGGGCCAATAAAACTTTCCCACATTAAAACTACCCTGCCGATCTGGAAACATACGTTCAAATATTGGCAAGAATTCATCTGATGGGCTAAAGCGTAAATCTCGTGCCCCACCACCGGTTTCCGCTATGTTCGATGTCGCAGTGAATTTACTCAAATCACCATAGACAATCTCTTTATAGACAACAAGTAAAACCTTTTTCATATTTGAGACTGTTTTCATTTCTGACAAGATAAATGGTTTTGCGCCAATTCCGTAGAGATGACTAGAAAGTAAACGGTAAGTATTATCTCTCCGTTTAAACTCGTGTTCTGCAATTGAAAGAATAAGCGTCTTTGTTATGGAGCTTTTTCCGCTAATTGACGGTTGTCCCCGATCAAGAAGAGGAAAATCGTCTAGAATCAAATGGATATCATTAAAATCTAGGCCGTATGCCTTGGCAACTAAGACATCAATTTTAGCCCTGTAATATCCCATCGCGTCGTTATCGTAATAATCCTCCCCCATTTCAGATAAAACTCGGGCACATTCTATGATCTCAATTGCGATGGAGTCCCTAATTTTGATCTTAGGGAATGGGATACTCCATAATAAGAAATAGTTTACAGTTGTCGTCAGGACCCGCCGTAAAAGCCAGTCAAATACAATACTGTTAACCACACCTAGCCAAAGATACATATGCTCTTCGGAAAACTCTCCGCCAAACAAGATCGTCGGAACCTTATTCCCGCATACGACATCTTTGGGAACGACGGCGGCCATCATAGATCTCTCGTTTGTCTGACCCGCTATATCACAATAGCCAACACGAGTATGGTTAACTCGATTCTTAATCTCCGGAGAGAGGCCCTTCTTGGAAATGAAAAACTGAGCATGAAGGCCCTGCTTGCACGGTTCCCATATGGCTTTCCGACCACTCCCTGAAATGTATCTTTTGGCCCCCAACCTATACGGCTGAACCATTCTTCCTTCAATAACTGGAATTGAGTCTTTCTCTCGAGTAGTCGAAAAATGATGCTTGTCATTAGTCATATCAACTTCTCGAGATATAGAAATACTCCAATCCGAAATATCACCGCTTTTCTCACAAATCCGAAAATACAGATCCAATTCCTCTTTGGTGTACACTTCCGGTATCGTCAAATCCTTTCTATACTTTGATAGTTGCCTTAATCCAATTCTGACGGGGAAATGCTTGGGATGTGTCTGAGATTCCCTGAAATTATGAAACTGTATGATTGCACCGTGCTTCCCATTATTATCAAGTCTAATTACTAAAAACTTGAATCGGGAATCTATGCTAAAATAATAATCTTTATTATCAAATAACGATAATGCCACGCTAGAATAATGGAAGAATACACGCTCCCTTATGGCGAAAGTACCTTGTGAACGAATCAAGCCTGCAGGGACAATATAAACCAATCGTCCAGAAGGTGCTAGAAGTCCAAGAGCGCGCTCAATAAACGCGATGTAATAGTCCACATCAGAAGACCCCAGAAGAGAATACTTGGCTCTCAAGATGGAAATATAATCCCCTCTTTCCTTTTTCGCACTATCATAAGAATCCTCATCCAAATCTTGAAACGCCGTACCATATGCATGTTCAAGTCCTTTTTCAAGACTGAACTGATGACGGGTTAACTTGATCTTTCCCCACGGGGGATTCCCAACGACGATATCAAAAGTACAATTATCGAGATGCTCTGTCGTCAGACTGTCAAACTTTTTCCAATTCCCCCATAAACTCTTTATCGCTTTCAATGAACTTGAAAGAGAAGCTATCGCGGCCAGTGCTCCCCGAAGAGCATCTTCTGATAAATCATATGCAAAAACCTTATTGGCTATCCAATAATCAAAAGACTTGGGATACTTTTCTTTATACAAAAGAGCCACCCCCGCGAGGAGGATTCCTGTTCCCGCAGCAATATCCGCAACTGAAGACTCTTTTTTTAATATACTACGACACTCTTTAGCGACATAACCGGCCAAACGAAAATCCGTGTAGAAAGCTCCCTCCTTCTTTTGTTCGGAAAGAGGGACAGGCTTGCTCATAAGGCTAGAAATGGCCAAAGGAAATGGAATCTCAGTATTATTTAAAAGATTACGTAGCTGTGTCGCACATTCGGATATAGAGGAGTAGTCTTGTTGCCCGACAGGGATGCCCAGAAAATTCCAATAATCCCCGATTGGGAAACCACCCTCCAACGCTGCGCAATACTCAACCACCAGCATCCGTTTACGAAAATCAGTGGAATAAGACTCCAGTAAGCGCTGCGCCTTAGATAAAAGCATCTGCTCGTATGTATTGGGCCTGCTCATCTGTGACGAAAATCTATTAAAAATTCTCTGACCGTACTTTTTTTTGACGAAGCCTTAACATTGGGACGATATCGTCCTATAACCCTCAACTCATTAACAAGAACCTCTCCTGACTGAGATAGCCGTTCTGTTAACTCTTCTAGTTTAATATGCCCTTCATCGCTATAGGACAAAAGCACACATCGTGCTGGTTGAGATACAATCAAATCGCATAAGGCCTGAAGCGCTTTACTCTTGTAACAAAACACTGAGGCCTTGTCCTTCCAAGGCCGTAATCCGGAAACTCCTGTTACGATAGGTTTATCCCCAACGGCAATTGTCTCAAGAATATGATAATATGAGGCATATTGACGCTTTGTATACGGAGGATCAAAATACACCACATCCTCTGGCTGCGACTTAAGGCTGAACACGTCTTGATTTGCAACCTGGTAATCCACCGGATTATCGCGTAAATTAACTGGAGCCAACGAAAGCGCTTGCTGTGACTGAGGAGACCATTTCGACAAAAAACAACCATAAGTACCGGCAATATTCGCCACATCGTTTGTAGCAAACAATAACGAGGCAATCAAGACCGTTTTCTCTTTTTGACTAATAGTCCCATCTTCTTCCCATGTCATTATTCTTTGAAGAATAGCATCGATTCGCCGAGCATTCTCCTCTGTAAAATAACGCCGTTCAACTTCCCCATTTCGACCTGAAGCAGGAGAATACTCATTGAAAAAGTATCCCTCCATTCCATCAAGGGCATTTAACTCAGCTATTGTGTGTTCATATCCACCATGAGATATAAAAGGAACTTCGTCTTTGCAAATCAATCTCACTTCAGACATAATGCAGGCATTATACATCATGTCGTTGACTAATACAGGCCACCCAGTATCAGCCGCGCAACTAGCCACTATTCCCGTCCCTGAAAAGGCATCAATAAACCTCCCTCCTCTACCAACTGAACGATTGAGGTAGTCAATTATGGTGTCAACCACTCTTACTTTTGACCCTATATATCGATAACCCATGAAAATAAGTCTGTCTTAGAAGTTTTGTAAATATACTCTTTTTTTTGATTTTTTGTAACAAGATAACCAATACCACGAACTATAAATGATACGGATTTATTCCGTTTTTTTCTTATTGACGCAAATTGTCACTCCGGCAACTATCTTTGCCCGCACGGTTCCGACAAATACCGCGGCATGCTCTGGGGAGTCGGGACCGAATGGCTGTTTTGCCCAGTATATAACACATTAAACACATTATGAAAATGGAAAAGATTCCCACCACCACGCGCCAGGCCTTCAAAATCCTGGACGAGAAGCTTTCCGAAAAAGAGAAAGCGTCCGCACTCACAAAGAGCAGGTCCGAATTCGCCTGTGACGAGCATTTCGGTCTCGGAATGTGGATCCGGAATGCCTGGTATTACGGCATTGAAGACGAGAGATTACAGCAGCAGATGCTGGCAATCCTTCTTGGAGAAAAGACTGTCCAGTATTACACCGATGAAAACGGAGAGCGCCACATGGTGGCCTTCTTCCACCCTGACGATCTAACCACCGGTTTCCTGGAAAGATACCACGATCACTTGAAACGTACACGAAAGTGATCTTTGATCACTATTTCTGAACAAGGACAGGTTCCTTCTTCATCCGCCGGAGGAGTGCCGCCGACGATTTCTTGGAGACATCCTTGATAGTCATCTCAAAGATGAAATCCCTGGCTTTCGAAGCAGCAACGAGTTCATCCACCCAGGCACCCACCTTCCGCTGGTAGCCGTGGACGAAAGTGCTCGTCATAGTCTGTCCGTCTGGGAACGTCGCGAAATCCGTCAGGGCGTTGAACAAGGCATACGCGTTGGGGCCAAGTTCGTCGTAATAGGACTTCGCCTGTTCCAGGAAATGCTTCCCGCGTGCGATATGCTTTTCGGCCACGGCCAGGCTCATCTCCTCCTTGTCCACCTCTGGCACCCCGAAAATTTGGCAGAACACGGGAAGGACCAGTTCGAATGGAACAGGAATCCCTGACAGGGTGGCCAGCTTCCTCTCCAGGACGGACCAGATGTCTTCGATCGAGCCGATGGTCCGCCTGGCCTCGGCGATGGCTTCGTAGACGCTGCGCCGCCTCTTCTGGAGCGAGTGGACGAATGTGGCCGTATAGCTCTTAGCCCCGAAGATGCAGCCGTTGAGACAGATCCAGCGGCAGAACCCGATCTCGTACCGGAGAACGAGCGTCCGGTTGTAGCTGTTGGATATCCTAAGAAACGGCGTGTAGCTCTCCTTCCTGTCGCCGAACGCGGAGAACTGGTTCTGAGGGATGATGAAGTCCATCCGGCAGGAGGAACGGGTCGAAGGCATCATCACGTTGTAGCACTCGAAGTTCGAGAGCGTCCGGTCGTTGAAGACGCCACGGACGATGACATCCGCCATCCGGTAGGCCTCCTCGTTGGTGATCAGGTGATACCGCTCGGAAACGACGGCCAGCGGGTTGCCCCGTTCCGCGTCCACAAGAACCTTCTGACCCGGGATGTAATGGTGCCGGTCGCGGTCATCCATCCAGAACGCCGGGCGCACTTCCACTGGGAAGAAAGCCTGCCTCGGGTCCGCCGGGGTCCAATCTCTTTGTACTGACATGGCTATATGGTTTAATTGTTGTGCTTGCGATCCGCCTTATAGAAATCTTACTTGTATCCCCTCACTTTCAAGGTCCAAAGGTATGACGCCATGTCTGTCCCTGCCTCGGAGATCTTCTCGTGAAGGCGCGGGTCGTTATGGTAATAGTAGACCCCCTCATAGGGGATATATGTCCCGGAATGGCCGATGGTGTAATCTGACCTTCTCTGACAGTCAGGACAGACAAGACCACCATCCACGGTCCTTCCGCCGGCAGTGGCGACAAACGAACGGCGACAGCCTTCGCATTTCACGAACACAGGAGTCCCCTCCTGTTCGTGGATAAGCCTGGTGCCTTTCTTATTCCAGATGCTTCCGTCCTTCATTGAGAACAAGCGGCAATCGTCCGGAACGAGAATGCAGCCGATGTTCTCGTTATTGATGCAGACATTCAGCATCTTCCTGGTTATGTCTGCAGGAAGGATTACTGTTCCTACATGCAGTTTTTCCAGAAGCGTCTTCAGGGAGTTGACTTTCTTCGTCCGCATCCCCCCATAATTCATCGGCCCGCTGTGGCTCCACCCCAGGGTGCGTCTGTACCATTGCTCTTCCTCCATGAATTCCGCCTGGGAAAGGTCCACGACCTCATAGTAATCACCATTCTTCTTCCATATCGGGAAGCGTTCGGCATCCCAAACGCTCACTCTCCCCGAAATGACAACTCTGTTATCAATGATTTCGCTGGTCATCGTAAATGAGTGCTAATAAACCAAATGTAAAAATAGAGATTGTTATCAAACGTTGCAAGAATGATTCTGAATGGAAGTCCTATACTACTCCTATATCATACATCTATGGCATCGTATCCGGCAGTGATGTCGAAGAAGAACGCTTCGTCGGTCGGCTCCGCCTCTGGCGAGTCTTTCACTGAGACCAAAAGGCGGTCAATCTTGCGGCCGTCCTCCGTCTTGAACAGGCTCTGGAACGCCAACTTATACTCTTTCCCCCTCAGAAGAAGGGAAAGGATGATATACTCCAGACGTACATAGTAATCCTCCGTCGCATGGATGACGATCGGGGAGTCCGCCGAGACCCCTTTTCCGTTCCGAACCACATCGCTCCCGGAGAGCATCCCGTTTACTTTGAGTTCCTTCCAGGCAGCGTAGAGAAGCGCCATATTCCTAGCAAATTCTTCCTTGTTTTCTTCCATTTTGACGTATTTCTATCCCAGTGTCAAAGGTATTGCAGTTCTTTGACAATTCTCGTCAAATCAACAAAACCGACACGCATCTTCTGACTGCGTGCCGGTTCAGACGTCCGGGAGGGCGGCAGTTCCTCCGTCGGTCCTGACGGACCCTTCCGCCTGACTGCACCGGCCCAAAACCGGCCGTTGACTTCAGGGATCCAGCAGCCGCAATAAGCCTTCAATCTCGTCGGACGCCTGGTTGCGGGGGCAGGATTCGAACCCGCGGCCTCCGGGTTATGGGCCCGGCACGCTGACCTCTGCGCTACCCCGCAATGACAAGCATAAGCAACAGGTCCACATTAGGGAGGTAACCTTGCCACCGTCCCCTGCATGGGGCGTACAAGGAGACCTGTTGCCATAGGCTGATGCAGCAGCCTGTTGCGGGAACCGGGATCGAACCGGTGACCTTCGGGTTATGACTCCGACGCTCTGCCAACTGAGCTGTCCCGCAAAGATTGAGCCGACGGAGGGATTCGAACCCTCGACCGGGAGATTAGAAATCTCCTGCTCTGTCCACTGAGCTACGCCGACATGAAAAAGGGCCCGGCAACCGGGTTAGTCGTTACCGGATAGGAACCGTAGCGCCATACCCAATATCCTTGGATTTTGATAACCTTGCAGGAGTTGAACCCGCCCGGGCGTGAGCCCGTCCCAGATTCCCCGCCCGCCGGGGCCCTCGTATGAAACCGCGCGACAATCGTTCGGGGCTTGTGTTCCGGACACGCAGTCCGGCGCCGGATGGCTAGCTCATTTTACCAGAATGAAGTATCCCCGTCCTACGGCAGCGGTTATGAGTAGAAGAGGACGGCGCAACGGTCGCAGAGAGTCTTTTGGCAAGGCCAACGGAGGTAATTCCAGTATCTCATGGACACCATCCCGGATTAACAATCGAAGTAACCCTCCGCTACGGCAACCGCCCTGAAGGAGATACGGGAACGACAGACGGAGACGGCCGGAGGGGCACCTTGACTTCCCTCCCTGGAGGTGGCGGCGATGTAACCGTCCCCTACGGTATCCCGTATGAAATGTCACTGCCCGCCACCGGAATAGAGGATGACTCCTCGTTAAAAGTCCCCGTCGTGACCAGCAGTGACACAACGAAACGGCAATTGCCCAGGGTCAGTACCCTACGGCTAATTGCTCGACTGTCAAAGAACTGTCTTGTTGATCTCGGAGACGGCGCCGGACCCGTTCTCCACGGCCTCAAGGACGTCGAACACCTTGTCGCTCCATCCGGAGATGAGAGCCACACCGTCCCCCTTCAGCTGGAGGGGCGCCTGGCCGTAGCCGCCCAGGTCAAACAGGTAGAGCTTCGCCTCGGGGAACATCTTCCGGTACGCCTCCCAGGACTTCCGGATGTGGCGGTCTCCGTAGCGGGAATCCCACATCTGGCAGTCGGTGAAAATCATCACCTTGTCCATCTGTATCTTGTTCTTCACGAGGTAGTCGATGACCAGGTAGCCATTGGTGGAGTAACCCACCTCCCCTTCCCTGCGGCGCAGCTCCAGAACGTTGGCGAGGATTCCCGTGCGGGGAAGGCCGACCACCTTCCAGGTGTCGCCGAACATCCCGCTCATCACGCTCCCGCAGCGGTTCTGCAGCAGCATCGCGAGCATGAGCCCGATGTCGTAGAGCTGGACGGAGGAGTTCCGGCTCACGTTGTGCTGCATCGACCCCGACACGTCGCAAGCGAGAAGCACCCGGACGTCGGGTCCGAACCCGGCGATGTTCTCGGCGGAGGCCACGGCGGCCTGCTCCAGAGCCGTCAGCACGGACGCAGTCTGGGGGGACTTGACCCGGGAGATCTCGATATAGGCGGAGAGGAACCGGAAGGGCAGCTGCTTGGACCGCTTCACCTGCGAGGGGGCGCCAAGGTAGGCGCACACCTGCCCGACGTACTCGGTCCCGACCCCCGCCTCGAGTATGTTCCGGAGGTTGCGGAGAGTAGCCATGTAGCCCATCTTGCGGCTGGCGATCAGCTCCTCCCACTTCGTCTGCATCGCCTCGGCCTTCGCATCAGGGGTGTCGAACTTCTGCTGCCCCAAGGCGGACAGCTCGGTCTCCCAGGTGTAGGGCGTCTCGAGGGTCCCCGCGACGATCTTGTCGAAGAGGACCTGCTGGGCCGCGTCCTTCGCCTTGGGGTGCACCAGGAACAGCGCATCCTTGAGCTTCACCGGCTGGCCGTCACGGTCGTACTTGGCGAACTGGTACTCGTCGAAGCGGTTGAAGGACTCCTTCAGCCCGTTCTGGATGCCCCGGGAGAGCTTCCCGAGCTTTTTGATCCCGTCGGAAGGGTTGAGCCACTGGTAGCACATCAGAAGCTCGGCGATTTCGTCGGCGCGGAGCACGGTCCCGGCCACGGCCTTCGGCACGAGGTCGTCCCCGCTGTGCACCTTCGCCAGGAGGGTCAGCAGCACCAGGGGGATGCTCCGCAGGTTCATCTGCGTGCGGGCGTAGACGGCGAGTTTCGCCACGAACTCCGGGCTGACCTTGCCGACGAGCCCCGCGATACGGTCCACGCGGTCCGTCTTCCCCTCATAGTTCATCTCTTCCAGAGCCGAGGTCACGACGGCAGTGTACAGCTCCATCTCGGGAGTCATACGGTACGCCTCCGCCCCTTCGTGGTTCACCACCACGTTCTCTCTTTTCAGCATTCCTGCAATCTTCATGGCTTCACTCTTTTATTGGTTCAACATATCGGTCGGCGAAAAGGCGGCCGGCCGTGTGGTCAAAAGGGAAGGCGACAGGCGAAACGGCTTCTGAACTACGCCGGCCTTGCGGCCAGCGGCCGGTATCGAACCGGCACCTTCGAGTCCGTAACCCGATGTTCTATCCGTTGCGAAGTAATCCGTTTCTACGGCACTCCCCTTCTTGTGAATCCTGTGGGGCTCGAACCCACGACCACCTGATTAAGAGTCAGGAGCTCTACCGACTAAGCTAAAGATTCAATGAGGCCGGGCGAAAGGCGAAAGGGCTTATAATACTTATGCTCTACCCGCTGAGCTATCCGTCGCAGGTCATCCGCGGTACGTATCAAGCTCATGCTTGAAGCAACCCGTCGCTGCTATGGAGCCGGACTCGAACCGGCGACCCTAAGTCCGAAGGAATCCCCTCCTACGGCACCAGCCTGGTGGACCCTGTGGGGATCGAACCCACGACTCCCGCCTTAAAAGGGCGGTGCTCTGCCGACTGAGCTAAAAGTCCAGGATGTAAAGACCGGGCAACGGCGAAAGGACCTTGCTGCCAGCTAAGCTATCCGCCCGGAGGCGGAGCGGGACTCGAACCCGCGACACCAGCATTAAGAGTGCTGTGCTCTCGAAGGAATTCCCCTCTACGACACCGGTCTTGGTGGACCCAGCAGGACTTGAACCTGCGACCCTCCGGTTATGAGCCGGGTGCACTGACCGACTGTGCTATGGGTCCGGTAAATGGATGCAGAGCGACGGCCGCAACAGCAGACACGCAGTTGCCGACTGCTGGTCCGAGGACCGTCTTCTGGCTCCGCCCGGTCTCCGGGGAGGCACGGGCCGTCCGGCTTGCCACCGGACAGATGAGGAGCCTGGGGCGGACGTGTCCCGTGCAAGGGGACATCGTAAACCCGGTTGGCTGGACCGGTTAACCCGCCGCCGCTTTCAACGAAGTAAGCCGTCACTACGGCATCTGCATCCATTCTGTCTTTAAAACGGTACTGCAAGTGAAAAGGATCCTTTCACCGGCAGCCCGTTACCTTACTGTTTCAAAGAACGGCGGCGCAACATCCGGGTGCGGAATAATGGAACCGTGCGGTCCCAGCTTAGATGGAGCATTAGCATTGCGAAGTATCCGCATCCTACGGCAGCCTCCGTTTTCGTTCGGGGTACAAAGGTAGACCCCGTTCATCTATTTCCCCAATTGCTGCAAGTCTTGCAGCCGTACAAATAAAAAAGGTGTACCCGGCAGGATTCCTGACTACCTGCAATCCCGGGATAAAGTCGCGTTGTTCAGTCACATCCCGGCAGGGCCAGCTATCTCCCTGCCTTAGGCGGGATGGGGGGATTGGTTACCCCCAAGAGGATACAGAAGTCAGTCACTCGGGAACGGTTTGTCCTCTTCTTACGTCACTCGGGGTTGGCCTCACCCCGGCTATTTCAACCTTACGCGGCCTCACCTGTAACACTGCCGATCACGGCTTTTCAGCCGCGCCGACATACCTTAGGGGCCTTCACCCACCCCTTGTTCAGTCACAGGTACACCTATTTCAA
>JAEEGG010022655.1_pt1 | contig 12341 bp, 20 predicted proteins | sample 9134161 | NCBI WGS metagenome assembly JAEEGG01 (sample SAMN16246543, study PRJNA631951) | gut metagenome | biome: gut microbiome; feature: rumen; material: CR-attached | host: Bos | place: Iran: Karaj | collected 2018-10
TAAAACCATTGTTATCGCTGCCAAGTTCAAGGAGAAGCACCCCATTTATGGTAAGTTCGTCCAGAAGACGAAGAAGTACCATGCACATGACGAGAAGAATGAGTGCAACATCGGCGACACGGTGCTCATCATGGAGACCCGACCGCTGTCGAAGACGAAGCGCTGGAGATTAGTACAAATCGTAGAAAAAGCTAAGTAATTATGATACAAGCAGAATCAAGACTTACAGTAGCTGATAACAGCGGTGCCCGCGAAGCCCTGTGCATTCGCGTGCTGGGCGGCACACGCCGCCGCTATGCCAGCGTGGGCGACATCATCGTTGTTGCCATCAAGAACGCCATTCCTACGAGCGACGTGAAAAAAGGTACAGTGTCGAAGGCTCTGATTGTCCGCACCAAGAAGGAAATTCGTCGCGCTGACGGCTCATACATCCGTTTCGACGACAATGCCTGTGTGCTTCTGAACAATGCCGGCGAACTGCGTGGCAGCCGTATCTTCGGCCCCGTGGCCCGCGAGCTGCGTGCAGTAAACATGAAGGTCGTTTCTTTGGCACCTGAGGTTCTTTAACAATTAAAGTAATAAGAAGTAATGAGCAAGTTACATATCAGAAAAAACGATACAGTCTACGTCCTGACCGGTGAGGACAAGGGCAAGACTGGTAAGGTGCTGAAGGTCTTGGTAGAGAAGCAGCGTGCCATCGTTGAGGGTGTGAACATCGTCAACAAGAGCTCAAAGCCCAGTGCCAAGAATCCTCAGGGCGGCTTCGAGAAGGTCGAGGCTCCCATCCATATCTCAAATTTAAGTTTGATTGACCCGAAGAGCGGAAAGCCCACCCGTGTTTCCATCAAGCACGAGGGAAAGAACGTCATCCGTGTGGCCAAAAAGTCAGGGGAGGTGATTAAGTAATGAATACAGCACAACTTAAGAAGACCTATGCCGAGCAGATTGCCCCGGCATTGATGAAGCAGTTCAACTATACTTCTGCCATGCAGATTCCCGTCTTGAAGAAGATTGTGGTCAACCAGGGTCTGGGCGACGCCACTCAGGACAAGAAGATCATCGAGGTGGCCATCAACGAGATTTCCACCATCTGCGGCCAGAAGGCTGTGGCAACCTACTCGAAGAAGGATATCGCCAACTTCAAGGTTCGTAAGAAGATGCCCATCGGCGTCATGGTGACCCTGCGCCGCGAGCGCATGTACGAGTTCCTGGAGAAGCTCGTCCGCATCGCACTGCCCCGTATCCGTGACTTCAAGGGCGTGGAGAGCAAGCTCGACGGTCGCGGCAACTACACGCTGGGCATTCAGGAGCAGATTATCTTCCCCGAGATCAACATCGACTCCGTCGACCGCATTCAGGGAATGAACATCACCTTTGTGACAACGGCCAAGACCGACGAGGAGGGCTACGCCCTGCTCAAGGCTTTCGGACTTCCTTTCAAGAACGCTAAAAACGACTAAGAGATATGGCAAAAGAATCAATGAAGGCCCGTGAGGTCAAGCGTGCAAAGATGGTTGCCCAGTATGCCGAGAAGCGTGCTGCGCTGAAGAAGATTATCGCCACTGCCGACGTGAGCACCGACGAAGGTGCCATGGCTGCCTACGAGGCTGCCCGCAAGCTGCAGAGCATTCCCCGCAACGCCAACCCCATCCGCCTGCACAACCGCTGCAAGGTGACCGGTCGTCCGAAGGGATACATGCGCCAGTTCGGCCTCTCGCGTATACAGTTCCGCGAGATGGCATCCAGCGGCCTCATCCCCGGTGTGAAGAAGGCCAGCTGGTAAGGGAAGCTAAAAGTGAATAGTGAATCATTTGCTACCGCTTTAGAGAAGAGATTTATTTAATATTGTCGGGGGAGTCCCGATTAATTAAACCGTTAAAAATTATATGACAGATCCAATTGCAGATTTTCTGACGAGGTTGAGAAACGCCATCATGGCTCATCACCGTGTGGTGGAAGTTCCGGCTTCGAACTTGAAGAAGGAGATTACGAAGATCCTCTTCGAGAAAGGCTACATTCTGAACTACAAGTTCATTGAGGATGGCCCCCAGGGTACTATCAAGGTCGCCTTGAAGTATGACCCTGTCACCAAGGAGAACGCCATCAAGTACCTGAAGCGCGTCTCCACGCCTGGTCTTCGCCAGTACACTGGCTACAAAGACATGCCGAGAGTAATTAACGGACTGGGTATCGCTATCCTATCCACGTCCAAGGGTGTAATGACCGACAAGGAGGCCTCCCAGCAGAAGATTGGCGGCGAGGTGCTTTGCTATGTCTATTAATTGGAGGGAAGAACTATGTCAAGAATAGGTAAAATGCCAATTAGTATTCCTGCCGGCGTCACCATCGCCCAGGACAAGGACGGAGTCGTTACAGTGAAAGGCCCGAAGGGTGAGCTTTCTCAGAAAGTCGACAAGTCTATCAACGTGAAGATTGAGGACGGCCACGTGACCTTCGAGGTCGACGAGAACAGTCCCGTCAACGTGAAGCAGAAGCAGGCCTTCCACGGCCTCTACCGCGCACTGGTCAACAACATGGTGGTCGGTGTGAGCCAGGGCTACAAGAAGGAGCTCGAGCTGGTCGGCGTGGGCTACCGCGTCAGCAACCAGGGCAACCTCATCGAGTTCTCGCTGGGCTATACGCACCCCATCTTCATCCAGCTTCCCCAGGAAGTGAAGGTGGAGACGAAGTCGGAGCGCAACCAGAACCCCCAGCTCATCCTGGAGTGTGCCGACAAGCAGCTGCTCGGCCTCATCTGTGCTAAAATTCGTTCTTTCCGCATGCCTGAGCCTTACAAGGGAAAGGGTATCCTGTTCAAGGGTGAGGTCATCCGTCGCAAGTCGGGTAAGTCGGCATCCGCTAAGTAATCTTTAAAATTGAAGAATTAAAGAATTAAAAGATTAGAAGATTATGACAACGAAGAAAGAAGAAAGACGAATCAAGATTAAATACAGAATTCGTAAGAACGTATTTGGAACTGCCGAGCGCCCCCGCATGAGCGTGTTCCGCTCGAACAAGCAGATTTATGTCCAGGTCATCAACGATGTCGAGGGCAAGACGCTGGCCGCTGCCTCTTCGCTGGGCCTGGAGGCCATGCCCAAGATTCAGCAGGCCGAGAAGGTGGGCGAGCTCATCGCTGCCAAGGCTCAGGAGGCTGGTGTGAAGGCTGTGGTGTTCGACCGCAATGGCTATCTGTATCATGGACGTGTGAAGTCGCTTGCTGATGCAGCTCGTAAAGGTGGACTTAATTTCTAAACGATTATGGCAATGAACAGAGTTAGAATTAATAGTGACGTAGAACTGAAAGACAGACTGGTTGCCATCAACCGTGTTACCAAGGTGACCAAGGGTGGTCGTACCTTTACGTTTGCAGCCATCGTGGTTGTCGGCGACGGCAACGGCGTCATCGGCTGGGGTCTGGGTAAGGCCGGCGAAGTGCAGGCTGCCATCCAGAAGGGTACCGAGGCAGCCAAGAAGAATCTCGTGAAGGTTCCCGTGCTCAAGGGCACCATTCCCCATGAGATGGAGGCTCGCTTCGGCGGTGCACAGGTGTTCCTGAAGCCCGCAGCAGCAGGTACTGGCCTTGTGGCCGGTGGTGCTATGCGTGCCGTGCTCGAGAGCGCCGGCATCAAGGATGTGCTGGCAAAGTCGAAGGGTTCTTCCAACCCCCACAACCTGGTGAAGGCTACCATCGTTGCCCTGAGCAGCATGCGCGACGCCTACACCGTGGCCGGAACCCGTGGCATCAGTATGGAAAAAGTATTTAGAGGATAATAGGAGGCAAAGACAATGGCAACAGTAAAGATTAAGCAGATTAAGAGTAAGATCGGTTTCCCCGTTGACCAGAAGCGTACCCTTCAGGCCCTGGGTCTTCATAAGATTGACCAGGTCGTGGAAAAGGAAGACAGCCCCTCTGTCCGTGGTATGATACGCAAAGTACGTCATCTGGTGACCGTTATTGACTAAATAGTAATAAACTTTAAAACGAATGCTAGTTATGAAACTGAGTAATTTGAAACCTGCAGAGGGTTCTACCCATGCGCACCGCAGAATAGGCCGCGGTCCCGGTTCGGGTCTGGGCGGTACTTCTACCCGTGGTCACAAGGGAGCCAAGGCCCGCTCCGGTTATAAGAAGAAGGTTGGCTTCGAGGGTGGTCAGATGCCTCTGCAGCGTCGTCTGCCGAAGTCTGGCTTCAAGAACATCAACCATAAGGAGTATTTCGCCGTCAACCTGTCGACGCTTCAGAAGCTGGCCGAGACCAAGGGCTTCACCAAGATTGGTGTCGAGGAGCTGGTTGCCGCCCGTCTGACGAACGGCAAGGAGCTGGTGAAGATTCTGGCCAACGGTGAGCTGAAGGCCAAGGTTGACGTCGTGGCCAATGCTTTCTCGAAGAAGGCTGAGGAGGCTATTAAAGCAGTAGGTGGAACCGTAACAATAATCTAAAAAGAAGATGAAGAAGTTTATAGACACCCTAAAGAACATTTGGAAGATAGAGGACCTGCGCCAGCGCATCCTCATCACGGTGCTGTTTGTGGCAATCTACCGTTTCGGTTCGAAAGTATTGCTGCCAGGTATCAGCTACAACCAATTGGATGACCTGCGCAAGCAGACGGCCAACGGTCTGATGTCGCTTCTCGATATGTTCTCGGGTGGTGCATTTTCCAATGCCTCCATCTTTGCATTGGGAATCATGCCTTACATCTCGGCTTCTATCGTCATGCAGCTGCTTGCCGTCGCTGTGCCTTATTTCCAGAAGATGCAGCGCGAGGGTGAGAGCGGACGCAAAAAGATTAGCATGTACACCCGCTACCTGACGGTGGGCATCCTGCTCTTCCAGGCACCGAGCTATCTCGTCAACCTGAAGATGCAGATTGGTGCCGCCTTCGATCCGGGCGTGTCCTGGGGCATGTATCTCATCATCGCCTCTGTCATCCTGGCCGCAGGCAGCATGTTCATCCTCTGGCTCGGTGAGCGTATCACCGACAAGGGCATCGGCAACGGTGTGTCGCTGATCATTATGATTGGTATCATCGCACGCCTTCCCGAGGCATTCGCCCAGGAGGTAGGTTCGCGCTTCGCAGCTGCCACGGGTGGTGGTCTGGTGATGTTCCTCATCGAAATCATCATCCTCTACGCTGTGGTCTGCGCTGCCATCGTGCTCGTACAGGGTGTCCGCAAGATTCCCGTGCAGTACGCCAAGCGTGTGGTCGGCAACAAACAGGTGGGTGGCGCTCGCCAGTATATCCCCCTGAAGCTCTTTGCCGCCAATGTGATGCCTATCATCTTTGCTCAGGCACTGATGTTCATCCCGCTGGCCGTGGTCCGCTATTCTGACCCTCAGAATGCAAGCTGGTTCATGCGCTCGATGATGGATCACCACAGCTGGCTGTACAATGTAATCTTTGCCGCACTGATCATCGCATTCACGTATTTCTATACGGCCATCACGCTGAACCCCACGCAGATGGCCGAGGACATGAAGCGCAACAACGGATTCATCCCCGGTGTGAAGCCGGGTAAGGACACGGCCGACTACATCGACACGATTATGTCGCGCATCACGCTGCCCGGTTCGCTGTTCATCGCCTTCATTGCCATCATGCCTGCCTTCGCCAGCTTGCTGGACGTGCAGGATGAGTTCTCGCAGTTCTTCGGCGGCACGTCGCTGCTGATTCTCGTCGGTGTGGTGCTCGACACACTGCAGCAGATTGAGAGTCACCTGCTGATGCGCCACTACGACGGCCTGCTCAACTCTGGCAGAATACGCGGACGCGGCGGAGTAACTGCTTACTAAGGCTGATGAAGATATTTCTGAAGACCGAAGATGAAATTGAACTAATGCGCCAAGCGAACCAACTTGTTGGTAAAACGCTTGGCGAATTAGGCAAACATATCCGACCGGGAATCACCACCCTGGCGTTGGACAAGATTGCAGATGAGTTCATTCGTGACCATGGTGCAGTGCCCACGTTCAAGGGATTTCCCAACCCGTATGGCGGGCCGTTCCCTGCCAGCATCTGCACCTCGGTCAACGATGTGGTGGTGCATGGCGTACCCAACCAGGAGACGGTGCTCAAGGAGGGAGATGTCATCTCCATCGACTGCGGCACGCTCCTCAACGGCTTCAACGGCGACTCCTGCTACACGTTCCGCGTGGGCGAGGTCAGCGAAGAGGTGGAACGCCTGCTGCGCATCACGAAAGAGGCGCTCTATCTGGGTATAGAACAAGCCGTGGCAGGCCGGCATGTGGGCGACATCAGCTTTGCCGTGCAGAGCCATTGCGAAGAGGCCGGATATGGCGTGGTGCGCGAGCTGACAGGTCATGGTATTGGCCGGGAGATGCACGAAGACCCGCAGGTGCCCAACTACGGGCGGCGGGGCAACGGCGTGATGCTGAAGGCAGGCATGTGTATTGCCATCGAGCCTATGATTACGATGGGCAAGCGCGACATCTACCTGAAGCCCGACCGTTGGAGCGTCTGTACGCGCGACGGCAAGCCGTCAGCTCATTTTGAGCACACCATCGTCGTGCGTCGTGGAAAGGCAGAGATTTTATCATCGTTTGAGGAAATAGAACATAACACTACAGAGTAAAGCATGGCAAAACAATCCGCTATTGAGCAGGATGGAACAATCGTTGAGAGCCTCTCTAACGCAATGTTCCGAGTAGAACTGGAGAACGGCGTGCAGATTATTGCACACATTTCAGGCAAGATGCGTATGCACTACATCCGCATTCTGCCCGGCGACAAGGTCAAGGTGGAGATGAGTCCCTACGACTTGACGAAAGGAAGAATTGTTTTTCGATACAAATAAACAACAGACAAAGACATGAAGACAAGAGCATCACTGAAGAAGCGTACTCCCGATTGCAAAATTGTACGTCGTAAGGGACGCCTGTTCGTAATTAACAAGAAGAACCCCAAGTACAAGATGCGTCAGGGCTAAATTGTTAAATAAGCATAACAAAGTAAGGAAATATCAATTTATTTCCTTACCTTTGCATGCTTTTAGCAGTTTCAAGAGTTAAATTTTATCTTAATTATCACATTTTCAAACAAATGGCAATAAGAATTGTTGGAGTAGATTTGCCCCAGAACAAGCGTGGCGAAATCGCATTGACCTACATTTTCGGAATAGGTCGAAGTAGTTCAGCAAAGATATTGGACAAGGCCGGCGTGAGCCGCGACCTGAAGGTCAACGAATGGAGTGACGACCAGGCAGCCAAAATCCGTGAAATCATCGGCGCTGAATTCAAAGTAGAAGGTGATCTCCGCAGTGAGATCCAGTTGAACATCAAGCGACTGATGGATATTGGTTGCTATCGTGGAGTGCGCCATCGTAACGGCCTTCCTGTCCGTGGTCAGAGCACCAAGAATAATGCTCGTACGCGTAAGGGTAAGAAGAAGACTGTTGCTAACAAGAAGAAGGCCACGAAGTAATTCTAATGTTTAAAGGTTAAAAGTCAAAAGGTTAAGAATTATGGCAAAGAAAACAGTCGTATCCAAGAAAAGGAATGTGAGAGTGACCGCCATCGGCCAGCTCCACGTCCACAGCTCTTTCAATAACATCATCGTGACTTTGGCCAACGACGAGGGACAGGTCATCTCCTGGTCTTCCGCTGGCAAGATGGGCTTCCGTGGCTCAAAGAAGAACACTCCCTACGCTGCCCAGATGGCTGCCGAGGACTGCGCAAAGGTAGCCTTCGACCTTGGTCTGCGTAAGGTGAAGGCCTATGTGAAGGGTCCCGGCAACGGACGTGAGTCCGCCATCCGCGCCATCCACGGAGCAGGCATCGAGGTTGTCGAGATTGTCGACGTCACTCCGCTGCCCCACAATGGCTGCCGTCCTCCGAAGCGCCGCCGTGTCTAATTCTCGAGCAGACGAAATGCCGAGTTATCGAATTATCGAACTGTCGAAATAACGAAACATCGAAATATCGAAATATCGAAACATCGAAATTTATTTTTTATAAGAATTTATGGCAAAGTATATTGGACCGAAATCTAAGATTGCCCGCCGTTTTGGAGAACCCATCTACGGTCCGGACAAAGTTTTGTCTAGGAGAAACTTCCCTCCTGGACAGCATGGCAATAACCGCCGCCGCAAGCAGTCGGAGTATGCTGTCATGCTGGCAGAGAAGCAGAAAGCCAAGTACACCTACGGAGTGCTTGAGCGCCAGTTCCGCATCATGTTCGACAAGGCCGCCAAGGCTGATGGCATCACCGGTGAGGTGCTGCTGCAGCTTCTTGAGAGCCGACTCGACAACGTGGTGTTCCGTCTGGGACTCGCTCCCACCCGTGCCGCTGCCCGCCAGCTGGTAGGCCATCGCCACATCGTCGTCGATGGCAAGGTGGTCAACATTCCTTCGTTCTCCGTGAAGCCCGGCCAGATTGTCGGTGTTCGCGAGAAGTCAAAGTCTCTCGAGGTCATCGCCGATGCTCTTGGTGGTTTCAACCACAGCAAGTATCCTTGGATTGAGTGGGACGAGCAGCAGAAGGCTGGCAAGTTCCTCCATCGTCCGGAGCGCGCTGACATTCCTGAGAACATCAAGGAGCAGTTAATCGTTGAGTTGTACTCTAAGAACTAAATCATTAAATTAATGGCGATATTAGCATTTCAAAAACCCGATAAAGTGGTAATGTTGGACGCCAACGACCGATTCGGCAAGTTCGAATTCCGTCCGTTGGAGCCGGGCTTCGGTGTGACCATCGGCAATGCCCTGCGCCGCATACTCCTTTCATCGCTTGAGGGCTTTGCCATCAACACCATCCGTATCGCTGGTGTGGAGCACGAGTTCTCATCCGTTCCTGGTGTGAAGGAGGACGTGACCAACATTATCCTGAACTTGAAGCAGGTACGCTTCAAGCAAGTAGTAGAAGAATTCGAGAGCGAGAAAGTCAGCATCACCGTCGAGAATTCTACCGAATTTAAGGCCGGTGACATCGGCAAGTATCTGACCGGATTTGAAGTGTTAAATCCCGATTTGGTGATTTGTCATCTCGATTCAAAGGCTACTATGCAGATAGACCTGACGATCAACAAAGGCCGTGGCTATGTAGTCGCCGACGAGAACCGCGAGTACTGCACCGATGTCAATGTCATCGCCATCGACTCTATCTACACCCCCATCCGTAATGTCAAGTTCGCCGTCGAGCCCTATCGTGTCGAGCAGAAGACCGACTACGACAAGCTCGTGCTCGAAGTGACCACGGACGGTTCCATCCACCCGAAGGATGCCCTGAAGGAGGCCGCTAAAATCCTCATCTATCACTTCATGCTCTTCTCCGACGAGAAGATCACGCTCGAGAATACCGAGAGCGAGACCAACCAGGAGTTTGATGAGGAAGTGCTGCACATGCGCCAGCTGCTGAAGACCAAGCTTGTCGACATGAACCTCTCCGTTCGTGCCCTCAACTGTCTGAAGGCCGCCGACGTCGAGACCCTTGGCGATCTCGTGCAGTACAACAAGACCGACCTCTTGAAGTTCCGCAACTTTGGTAAGAAATCGCTCACGGAGCTTGATGATTTGCTCGAGAGTCTGAATCTGTCGTTTGGAGCCGACATTTCAAAGTACAAACTGGACAAGGAGTAAGTTGTATCTCTGGTTCCATTTAACCACCCAAAAAGAAAAATGAGACACAATAAGAAATTCAATCATCTGGGCCGTACTGCTGATCATCGTCGCGCCATGCTTGCCAACCAGGCCATCTCGCTGATCATGCACAAAAGAATCACTACGACCCTCGCAAAGGCAAAGGAACTTAAGAAGTATGTAGAGCCGCTCATCACCAAGGCAAAGGAAGACTCTACCAACGCACGCCGTGTAGTATTCAGCTACCTGCAGAGCAAAGAGGCCATCAAGGAGCTCTTCGGCCCCGTGGCTGAGAAGGTGGGCGACCGTCCCGGTGGCTACACCCGCATCATCAAGCTGGGTTTCCGTCAGGGCGACGCTGCACAGATCTGCTTCATCGAGCTCGTTGACTTCGATCCCGAAATGGCCAAGACCGAGACCAAGAAGAAGGCTACCCGCCGTAGCCGCCGCTCTTCGGGTGCCGCCAAGGCCGAGGCTCCTGCCCAGGAGGCTGCTGCTCCCGCAGAGGCTCCCGCCGCAGAAGAAGCTCCTGCTGCCGAGTAAGCTTTACCCTTCACTACGTGAAAATAAGGTGCTCTCTCCGTCGTGGAGGGGGCACCTGTTTTGTGGGCTAGTACTTATCATGAAGTTCGGATAGCATCCTTTTCAATTCATCGAAGCCGCCATGCTCCATGGCATTCCTTACGAATTTGCGAAGGCTGTTTCTCGGCATCCCTAGCCCTACTATGTTATAGAGCAGGGCCGAGGCGGCCGGGGCATGCTCTCTGCCTACGAAGGGCACCAGCGTGGCTACTTGAATCTCTTTGGCATCGAGGGCGAGATGAGCTTCGTAGAGTTTGCGTGTGGGAACATGGTGGTTCTGTCGGCGTATCACGTCGCGGATGACGGTTGTGGTGGCGTTGGCCTGCACCACTTTCCACTCCTTGTTAGCCTTGCTGCGTATTTCGTCTTCAGCGGCTAAGAGGCGTACAAATGCTTCGAACGATTGCTTGCTGAAGCTGAAGTCATCCTCTTCGGCAAGGAACGTGCGCTTGCGCGCGATGGTGTCTGTCGTGAAGTCGCGGCGCAGACAACGGGCGATGAAGTCGATGTTGTCCTGCATCAACAGCCGCCCGTGCTCATTGCCGCGTATGTCGTTGAACTTGATGTCGGGCAGCAAATCGTGGGCCATCATGTAGAACAACATGCCGGGGCTAAAGTATTCTTGGACGAAGAACATCATACTTTGTTCATCGGCTGCCAGAGGGTCGTAGCAGGGGTTGGCAGGATGCTTGATACATGCGGTATCGAAGCAGGTGGTCATCTGACCGTTGTCCTCAAAGAATACTGCCAGCGGAAGGTCCTTCAGTTCATCTAAGAGGGGCAGTTCGTCATACTGCTGATGCATCTCGCTGATTAACCACTGCCGATGCTCCTGTGCGTTGCGGAAGAAGTAGAGGCGTTCTCCGCCGTGACTGTTGATGAAGCTGTCGTAATGTCCTGCGAAGTCGTGCATCAGATGATGCTGGTAGCGCAGCTTGTCGAGCCGCGCGTCGATTTCCTTTTTCACCGGTTTCGACCATAGGCATGGCCCGCTGAGATGCCATGCGCCGTCGAAAAAGATGAACGCTCCTCCCAAGTGCGTGTTCTGACGCAATAGCTGCTTGACGTTCCCGAAGAATTCTCTTTGGGATACGCTGATGACCTGGCCTAGGAAGTCCTTCAGCCGTATGTTGTCCCCCTCGCTGCCCATCACCTCATAGATGGAGAAGGGCTTGCCTTCCATGCGTTCGATGGTTTCGGCCAGCTCGTCGTCGGGGTCGTCCATGTCTATGCGAATCATCTCGGCATAGACGTGCTGCGGCGTTACCGATAGCGGCCACGTGGGACTGCTGAACAGATTATAGCAGTCGGCAGCGTAGGCAATAGTTTCCTTGTCCATGCCGTGCAAAAGATCCTTTGTCTCTGCTATCTTCTCTGCTTCAGTGGGATTGGTGAACCATCGCCCCAGCGTGCAATAGCTGTTGAGCCACACCAGTACGGTCTTCACTAGGTCCACATCGGTCTGCGTCTCTTCAGCGTAGAGGAATTCGGCCAGCTCCTCGTTCACCGGCAGTGTCAGCTTCCGCTCCTTCCAGAAGTTGAGCAGCCTCGCGGCGTGTCCCTTCAACCCGTTGCTTGTGGGATTGAGCACGGCTCCATTGCGCTCGGCCACACAGCTGTGCCACAGCATGAAGCGCATCGCGTCGAGCGGAGCATCAGGCGCGTCGGCGCCAGCGGTGGAGTAGAAGGGCAGGTAGCAGCCATACCTCTTCTGATACATCTGCGTGAACGCCTCGAAGAGATGGAGATGTGAGCGCATGTCCTCGAAGTGGAGTGCCAGGCTGATGCAGGCATTGCGGAGCTGTCGTTCCTCCATGAAGTCGTAGCCATCTTTCAGCAGCTCGTAGATGTCGTTGGCCAGCTGGGCGTAGGCCTTGTCCGTTTTGCAAGTAAGATACCTGGGGTGGCGCCGCTTGATGTCGCCCGCCGTAATGGTTTTGGCTCCTAGAGCTTGTTGTCTTGCCATGGTGATGTGGTTTGGTGTACAAAGGTATGAATTATTGTTGAGACAGCCAAGGAAAAACACGAAGATTTGTATAATCTGTTCCTTAATTCAACTTTTGCAAACCTATAATTGAACGCAAAGACGCAGAGCATGAACGTATTTGAGAGTTTGGAGAGAAATGCTAAAGCATTTGCAGAGTTCGCAGAGTGGCTACGCCG
>JAEEGG010022656.1_pt1 | contig 12340 bp, 8 predicted proteins | sample 9134161 | NCBI WGS metagenome assembly JAEEGG01 (sample SAMN16246543, study PRJNA631951) | gut metagenome | biome: gut microbiome; feature: rumen; material: CR-attached | host: Bos | place: Iran: Karaj | collected 2018-10
GTTATTCATGCTAAAACCTACTTATTTCCACCATCGTCATTTTGTTAAAATAATCCCCTTTTTTCTCTCGTCTGTAGGCCCGTAGGGCCGTTCTCTCGTCTATTTCTAACTTCCTAGCGTCTACTACAGGCCTCTCCCATAGGCGCAGTAGGAATCTTCTTGCATGTAGTCGCCGTCGTGGTAGTAAGCGGCCCTTGCACGACAACCGCCGCAGCGGTCGTTAAACTTGCACTTGCCGCAGGCACCGGCGTAGGCCTTGGTGCGGAGTTTCTTGAACACTTCGGCATTCGCCCAAATTTCGTCGAACGGAGTGTCGTGAACATCGCCCGCCTCTTCCATCATATAGGCACAGGGGCGAACCTTGCCGATGGGACTTACGATGCAGTAGCTGAGACCGGCGAGGCATCCACGGCTGTAACGAGTCTTGATATCGAGCTGGTCGGCGATGCGCAGGAACTGCGGAGCGCAGGTGGGCTTCACGGGTATGCCGAGCGTGCGGCTCTTTTCCATAATCTTGCGGAGGAGTCCTTCGTATTCGGCAACACGAAGCGCATGACCTTCGATTTCCTTGCCGCGACCCACCGGAATCAGGAAGAATATCTGGTGATTCACCGCACCGATTTCCTTGACCCAGTCCATAATGTCAAAAATTTCGTTCTGGTTCCAGTCCATAATCGTCGTGTGGATCTGGAACGGGAGACCTGCCGCCTTGCAGTTCTCGATGCCCATCATCGTCATCTCGAAGGCGTTCGGGAGACCGCGGAAATCATTGTGGCGGTCATGGTCGATACTGTCGATGCTGATGCCCATGGCCATTGCACCGGCCTTCTTGAGTTCAAAAGCCAAATCGTGCGTAATGAGCGTACCGTTGGTGCCAAATACCGGGCGAAGCCCCTTGCTCGAAGCATGGGCCACAAGGTCTACAATGTCGGGGCGCGTCATCGGCTCGCCACCGCTGAAAATCATGATCTTGAACCCCGCCTTCGCGATTTCGTCAATCAGCTTCATGGCCTCTGACGTAGTGAGTTCGGCAGCCTTGTTTTCGCCCGCGTCCTGGTAGCAGTGCTTGCAGGTCAGGTTACACTTGTTGGTGGTCATCCAAGATACAATCATTCAAAACCTCGTTTAGAGAGCCACGTCACCTTCGGTTTTTCGCAATGACGTAGCCCAAAGATAGAAATCTAGCGGAGTTAGCCCCCAAAAAGAGATCCTAAATCGCCCTTTTCTTCTAAAAAAAGGGTATATTATCCTTATGAACCTAAAAACACTCCTCATTCTAGCCATTCTCGGTGTCGCCGCCTATTACGCCTTTTACGTAAAAGGCCTGAACCCCTTCGCCACAAAGATTGACGGGAACATCACGCTTTACAGCCTCGATGGCAAGACAACCACCCTCAACGATCTCGCCGGGAAAAACGGTACCTTTATTTTCTACATGACCACCTGGTGTTCCGTCTGCGTTGAAGAACTCAAGCAAGCCAAAACGCTATCCGAATTTTTTCGAAAGAAGGACATCAATGTCGTCCTATGCATCGGTGGTGGCGACAGAGACGAGATTCACAATTGGAAATACAAGCGAGACGTTCCCTGGGACTGGAAAACCGTCTATTGGCAAGAGGAACTACGAACCCAATTTAAAATCAAGAAGAACGCCGTTCCGCATTTGACCGTTAGGGATAAGAAAGGTGTTTTGGTGTTCAGTAACGCAGGCGGATTCTACTCCGACCAATTAGCGGATATCGCCCTCAAAATGCTCGACAACGGAAAGTAACTCGAATTATCTCTTTAAACAAAAAACCGCCTCGGGGTGGAGACGGCTTTTAGTGGATGATGCAGGGGTCGAACCTGCGACCCGCTGATTAAGAGTCAGCTGCTCTACCAACTGAGCTAATCATCCATTGTCGCTTGGACGCGCACAATTATAGAATTATCTGCAACCGTTGTCAAGGGATTTTAATAAAAAATTTGAGATTTTTTTTAAAGTCCCTTAAACACCTTGCGGGCAGCTTCGATTGTACGGTCAATGTCGCTTTCCGTGTGGGCGGCGCTCACGAAAATTGCCTCAAACTGACTCGGCGCAAGGTAGATACCTTCGTCGAGCATTCCGAGAAAATAACGGCGGAACAGTTCCAAGTCCGACTTTTGCACGTCGGCAAAACATTCCACGGGTCCTTCGGTAAAGAAGATGCAGCCCATAGACCCCACCTGATTTGCCGCAAGCGGAATCCCCACGGACTTTGCCGCATCCTGGAGGCCTGCAATCAGGCGTTTCGTCATGGCTTCGGCATGCACGTACAGTTCCGGGTGCGTCGAAAGTTCGCGCATCGTGGCAAGCCCCGCCGCCATCGCAACGGGATTGCCCGAAAGCGTCCCCGCCTGATAGATTCCTCCGAGAGGCGCAATCTGCTGCATCACATCAAGGCGACCACCGTATGCTCCCACAGGCATCCCCCCGCCGATAATCTTTCCGAAGGTCGTCAGGTCAGGCTTGATGCCGTACAAGCTCTGTGCGCAGTGAATGTCTACGCGGAAACCGGTCATGACTTCGTCTACAATCAAGAGTGCGCCATGCTTTTTGGTTTCTTCGGAGAGCGCCTGCAAGAATTCCGGCTTCGCCGGCACCACGCCCATATTGCCCGCCACAGGCTCCACAATAACGCCAGCGATTTCATCACCGATCTTATCAAACAATTCCCGTACGCCCGTCACATCGTTATACTGCAGCGTAAGCGTGTACTTGGCGAGGTCGGCCGGAACCCCCTTGCTGCTCGGCTTACCCGTCGTAAGCATTCCCGAACCAGCCTTGATAAGCAGGCTATCGCTATGGCCGTGGTAACACCCTTCAAACTTCACAATTTTGTCTCGGCCGGTAAAGCCGCGGGCCGCACGAATGGCACTCATAGTCGCCTCAGTACCGCTATTCACCATGCGAATCATCTCGACGCTCGGCACAAGAGACATTACCAGTTTTGCAAGTTCCGATTCCAGGCCGCACGGAGCCCCAAAGCTAAGACCATTCTGAGCAGTCTTCGCGACAGCATCGATAACCACATCGTGCGCATGTCCTAAAAGCATCGGGCCCCAGCTGCCCACGTAATCGATGTAATCGTTACCATCCACATCGTAAATGTGGCTACCCTTCGCACGCGCTATAAACGGAGGGGTCGCCCCCACATTACCGTACGTACGCACCGGGCTGTTCACGCCACCCGGCATTAAGGTTTTAGCCTCAACAAACATTCTTTCACTTACAAGATGTTTCATTTTTCTTACTCCGGTTGGTGAGCCTGTCGAACCACGCTAATCGAGTGTTGCATATCGACCCAAATGTTCATTTCGGCAAGCTCAATGAACTTCATTTTGCCGCAGAGCTTGCATAGGAATTAATTGCTTTTACATAAAAATAGAAAATCCAGCCCGAAAGCTGGATTTTCTAAAAATCAATTCGCTAGAAACGATTACTTGACTTCGGCAGCTTCCCATGCCTTGCAGGATTCTTCAGCAGAAGCCTTCAGGGTTTCAATGGTCTGATCACCCTTCGGAACAGTAATCGGTTCAGTGCCTTCCGGAGCCGGATCATAGGTGGTAACAACATTGTCACCATCAATCTTCCAAATCGTCTTGGAGGTGTAGCCAAGAGCGCTAGTAGTCATGGTCACAGAAGTATCGTCGCTGGTAACAGAGCAGCCGTCAGCAGCAGCGCCAGAAGAAGAGTCATCACCGCAAGCAGTGAGGATAGCAGCAGCGCCAAGAGCGGCGAGAAGCATAAGCTTTTTCATTTTTTATTCTCCATAAATTGGTTAGTGTCTCTTAAGACACACCGAAATATAATTCTTTTTTTTTCAAAAAGCACAAAAAATTTAATTTATTGCAACAAATTCACGAAAATTTATTTTTACAATAAATTCTTTTCCAAGGCTTCCTTTGCATGATACGTTATAATGATATCGGCCCCAGCACGCTTCATGGCAAGCAAATTTTCTCGAATTATCGCATTTTCGTCAATCCAGCCCATTTTAGCGGCAGCCTTCACCATCGAATACTCGCCACTTACATTATACACGGCCACGGGAACATTGCTCATTTCCGCCGCTCCACGCAGCACATCCAAGAACGCAAGTCCAGGCTTCACCATCACGATGTCAGCCCCTTCTTCCAGGTCCAGTTCCACCTCGCGCAAGGCTTCGCGACCGTTACGCACATCCATCTGGTAGCTTTTGCGGTTTCCAAAATGAGGCGCCGAATCAGCCGCATCGCGGAAAGGTCCGTAGTAGGCGCTTGCAAACTTTGCGCTATAGGCCATGATCGGCGTATTCTGGAATCCATTTTTATCCAACTTTTCGCGGATTGCCGCCACACGGCCATCCATCATATCGGACGGGGCCACCATGTCGGCTCCGGCTTCCGCATGCGAAAGCGCCGTCTTCGCCAACAGTTCAAGCGTCGGGTCGTTATCGACATCGTTGTCCCTCACAATTCCGCAGTGACCGTGGCTCATGTATTCGCAGAGGCATACGTCGGTAATCACATAAAGGTCCGGGAACTTCGTCTTGATAGAACGCACCGCGCACTGCACCACGCCATCGTCATCGTAAGCAGATGACGCCATTTCATCCTTAAAGTTCGGAATTCCGAACAAAAGAATTGACTTGATTCCTACCGCAACACAGCCTTCGAGTTCCTTCAGGATTTCATCAATCGAAAAGCGGAACTGTCCCGGCATCGAAGGAATTTCTTCTTTCACCCCTTCCCCTTCGACCACGAACATCGGGTAAACGAGGGCATCGGGATTGACGGCGGTTTCTGCCACCATGTTGCGGATGGTTTCATTCTTGCGTAAACGACGAGGACGGATAATCATAGTAGGAAGTGATTAGGGTTAGATTTTTTTCACAATATAACAAAAAAGGACCCTGCCGGGTCCCCTTTCACTTACAAATCACCTTGGTAGCTAGGTGGCACGATAAAGAACGCCTCGCTATATTGTACCGACACGTCCATACCATTATTTATTGAAACAATGACGTAAGCACGGCCCACCTTCAAATTATCAATTTTTTCGGTCATCGTTGCCGTCATGGTATTTCCAACCACCTTGGCATTTGTAATTTCCCAGTCATTATTATTCCATAGCTCCGGAAGATGGTCCTTTTCCGAATCAAGCGCATGCACCGGATACTGCCCTATCGCAAGGGTCGGGTAATCCGAATCTTCGGTATAGAATTCACCTTCGCTCAAGGTCACCTTGACCTTAAAAGTCGCCAAATACTGACGGTCATTGACCTTATTCTTTTCCCAGGTGGGTTCCGAGATTTCAAATGTAGCGATGGACGAAACCTCCTCCTTTGAACGCTTTATAATCGATTTGGCCCATTTCAGCTGCTCCGCTGTACCATCAGGATTATCGATGACCACCTTGTCGTCTTCCTCAGTGACAACATCCGCCTCGGGCACATCCGTTTTGGCCAAGGTAAAAGTCAACGAAACACCTTCGTATAGGGTAATTGTGAACTTGCCTTTTTTCACGTCAATCGGCATGTCCCATTCCTGCGCATGAATATTCACTGTAGCGTTCGCAAAGTCCTTGACATTACCGTCCCAAGTTCCTTCGCCAGCAATCGAATTTTTGTATGTAGAGACATTATTCTTTGTTATGATTTCTTGATCGGCAGCAAGCAAAGTTCCATCTTCAAAAAGATAAACCGCTTCGACAAATGACATCGTTTGGCCCTTTTCTTCCGTAGTGACCATATCCGAAGCATACCAGGCCACTACCTTGTCCGCATCGTAACCCTCCGGGAAAAACGCGGAAACCGAAGTGGGATTATCCGCTTCACTCGAGCTACTCTTTTTAGTCGAGGCACTACTCTTATCGGAGCTGTCACTGCTGTCAGTGCTACTACTTTCGATTTGAGAATCATCACCATCTGTCGTTTCTGGCGAGGAGCTCGAAGAACTATCGCCACAACCAATCAACATTCCCATAGCCAGGGCAAAACCGAAAACGAATGATTTCTGCATAGGATGCTCCTTTGTTACGTTATTCTTTCGAAATCTATACTTTTCAAAAGAAAAAAACACACGAGCCGATATTCCAATTTGGAATACGTGACTTTTATCACAAACCGTAACAGGAAATTGCGTTATTTATTGAAATTTCTTTCGATTTCTTCAAGCCCTTCAGCCCATTCGCTCTGGATTTTCTGTTTCAGTTTTTTGGCAAGCGAAGGGGCACGTCCCTGGGTAGAAACCGTCACGGCGATGTTTTCACCAAAGTCCATGCGGGCGGGCACAATAAAGTCGCCGTCTAGGTAGTCACAGGCATTGTTCACCAGAATGCGGCGGGCGCGGGCATCGTTAGATACTTGCGCATTGACGGCAGGCTGGTCGGTGCAGATGAACACCATAAAAATTCCACGAAGGTCAAGCGGTTCGTAGGGGCGATTTATTAAAACGAGAGACGAAAGATTAGAGACGAGAGAAAAATCTGGATCAAATTGCGGAGCAACTACGGTGATGCGGGCTCCCGTGGGCAAAAGCGTTTTCACCTTGCGAAGCGCTATGCGACCACCACCCACAACAAGAACATTCTTGCCTTCAAGATTCAATTCGATGGAAAAGAGGTTCGGTTTAGACGAGAGACGAGAGGCGAGAGACGCGAGATTATTTTGACAAGACTTATTTTCTTTCGTCTTTCGTCTGTAGCCCGCTTCAGCGGGCGTTCTCTCGTCTATCTGCGCGGCGCGTACCCCGGCAACCACCATGTCGGCAAATTCTTTCCAGTCGCCAAGACAGGGCAACAGAGTGATCGGAATTTGCGGGAATTCCGCCTGTAAATGCGCCACCACCTTGGGAACATCATTCTTTGTATGCTGCCCATTCAATAGCAGATACGGCAGAAGCGTTACCGATTCCACATCTTCGCGCAAAAGCGTACGCAAGTCGTTTTCTAAATCCAGAAGACTCGTACTCGCCACACGCGTTCCCGGCAAATCGTGATGCAATTTGTCTAGAATTTCTTCGAAGCCCTTATAGGCTCCCGGCAAAATGCAATGATGCGCAATAATCAAGATGGCTTTCATAGGAGTAGAAGTTAGAAATAGGAAGTAGACAGTGGTTGGTGATTAGACACTCGATGGCAGCAGTGTCATCCTGGAGCGCAGCGACGGGATCCAGCACTGGATTTTCCCCGTCTGGGGACCATGCGCACTAAGGTTACAAGTAACCAAGTGCTGTCCGGCCTCCCTTCGGTCGAGAATGACAGAGTCGAAGGATCTCTAGTTGAAGGGTTTAAGGTTCCTTTGTATAATATTCTACAATTTTTTTCACGAGAGAATCCATCGTGGTTTCATCCGATGTCACCGTTTCAAATCCATATTTTTTCGCAGAAGCTTCCGTCATACGGCCTATGCAGAAAGAGGTTTCAGGTTTCAGGTTACAGGCTCCAGAAACGCTCCCGACACCTGTCTCCTGAGACCTGACCGCCTGTACGAAATTTTCCACGGCGCTGGTGCTAGCAAATACGACGGCGTCAGCAGAAGCGACCGATTCGCGTTTCCATTCGGGGAGTTCTGTAACAGGAAGCGTTTCATAAACAATCCAGCGAGTCGCCTTCGGCAAAATTTTAAGCAAAGTATCGTCTGCGAGATTGCCTTGCAACAACAAGATGCGGGATTCATCTAAACTCGTGGACGCAGTTCCCTTCGGCAAGCTCAGGGAACCAGTTAAGCCACTATCATCTAAAATGCAGCGAAGAAGTTTTCCCAGTCCTTCGCCGGTGTGGTCTTCGGGGACGTAATCGCAACGAATGCCATATTCGAGCAACTTCTTTTCGGTAATACGCCCAACACTTGCAATCTTCTTTCCTGCAAGCACTCGCACATCGTAACCTGCGGCGAACAGTTGCTTAAAGAAACTTTCCACGCCGTTCGTACTCGTGAAAGCGAGAATGTCAAAATTCGCGAGGGAATCAAAGGAGATCCCCGCCTTCGCGGGGATGACATACGGACAATCGAGCGTACGCGTTTCGATCATCGGGGTTTCGATGACTTCGGCACCCAAGGCACCAAGGCGCGCCGATATTCCACTTGCCTGCTTTGCGGCACGAGTCACCACCAGTCGCTTTCCCGACAAGGGCAAATTCTTTTTCCAGGCAAGCGTCTTGCCGAGTTCAACCACGCCACCCATAATCGTAATGGCAGGAGCCGTCACGTATTCACGGACAATGGTCTCCCCCGCCGTTTCTAGCGTCGCCATCACCGTCCGCTGGTACGGGGTAGTCCCCTTTTCGATAAAGGCAAGCGGTGTTTTCGGATCTTTTCCGCACTCTATAAGGCGCTTGGCGATAAAGTCCATGTTCGCGATACCCATCAAAAAGATGAGCGTCCCTTGGCACTTTGCAAGATTTTCGAAGTCAAGGGAGATTTCCGCATTATCTTTTTCATGTCCGGTGATGATGTGGAAACTCGTGGCAATTCCACGATGGCTTACGGGGATTCCTGCGTATGCGGGCACCGAAATCGCAGAGGTAATACCAGGAACCACTTCAAATTCCACTCCAGCCGAAACGAGTTCCAAGGCCTCTTCGCCGCCGCGACCAAAAACAAACGGGTCGCCACCCTTAAGGCGCGCCACAATTCCCGACGGATTTTCAATAGCAAACTGAACCAAGAGCTTATTGATTTCGGACTGTTTTACCTTGTGGTGCGTCGGCATCTTGCCCACATCGACCATTTTCGCACTGGGATTACACATTCCAAGAATTGCGGGCGAAACAAGGCGGTCGTAGACCACCACTGCGGCACATTCCAGAATTTCCTTGCCGCGAAGTGTCAAGAGCCCCGGGTCTCCGGGACCCGCACCTATTAAATAAACCTTTCCAGACATCGCCTCAAAAATAGAAAGAATGGGTTTTCCAGTCAAAAAAAGCCCCTTGCTAGCCCCATAAACACCATTTTCCGCCATTTTTTGTGAGTTTTTTCGCATTTCCGGCTAAAAAAAATATTTTCTTAACCTTTTTGAAATCAAAGTGTTATATTTATCGTAAAGATAAATTTTCCAATGGAGTTCCTATGAAAAAATCCACATTTTGGAAACTGGGTACATCCTGCGCACTGTTATTCGGACTGAGCGCATGTTCCAGCACCTCGTCTGACGACGATAACGAAATTTTCGAAAGCAGCAACTCGGTGCTTTCATCTTCTGCCACATGGGATATATCCTCTTCTTCCCGTCGCGGATCGGGCAAGTACTGCGATACCCTTTCGACAGCCCTTGCTGCCCCGACCGACCTGAACGTCGTCAAGTCCGGCGACGAAGCCAAGTGGGTTTTGATGTGGGAATACGAAGAAAACAGCGGACGAACCGAAGACGGATTTATCATCCAGGTTCTCAATATGTCCGACGAGGTCCCGAGCTGGGATATTCTCGACTCCACCACCACCTCCGTTACCATGTATAACCTTGTCGGAGCCGACAAGGCCGGTAAGCACTACCGCGTTGTCGCCAAGGACGCCTGCGACGAATCCAAACCGACCGCCCTGGTCGAAATTTCGGGTTCCGGCTCCACGAACGCCAATACCGAGCTCGCCATTCCGACAGAACTCAAGCTTGACACCCTGGACGACAACAAGTGGCAACTTTCCTGGAGCTACACCAATAACAAGGAACGCCCCGAAAACGGCTTTGTGCTCCAAAGTTTGGACCTCAGCAAGGATAGCCCCGTCTGGAAAGATGACGGCAATACGAACAAGGGCGTCCATGTCATCGTAATCGACGGCAACAAGAAGGGCGGACTTCTGTACCATGTCGCCGCCAAGGACACCAACGGTATCTCGGATTATTCCGAACAGATTTCCATTCCTAGGGTTTCGGACGGCACCGAAACCAACCCGGATTCCAAGCTTGCACTCGCCGTACCCACGGAACTGAAGCTCGATTCCATGGGAAACAATAAGTGGAAACTCTCCTGGAGCTACACCGACAACACGGCGCGCCCCGCTAAGGGATTCCGCATCCAGAGGCTGGACCTCACTGCCAAGACTCCTGCATGGACAGACACGTCCAAGACCGGAGAAGGCGTCCGCTACATTATTTATGACGCAAGCAAGAACAATCTCGGAGGCCAGTACATCCGTGTTGCGGCAATCGACACCGTAAACAAGAAGGAACAGCGTTCCCTGTACTCCGAAGAAATCATGATTCCGAACGTCGGCGGAGGCGCCTCGGGTGCTGCAGCCGTAGCCAAGATGGCCGTTCCCACCGACCTCAAGGTGGATTCTCTTGGCGACAACAAGTGGCTGGTTTCCTGGAGCTACACCAATAACGATGCCCGCCCCGAAAAGAAGGGCTTCAAGGTAGAAGTTCTCTATCCCGAAGCAGAAACTTTGGAATGGACAAAATTCAAGTCTCTCAAAACAGGCGTTCATTCCTTTGTGATGACAAACACCGAAAAAGATTCCACCACAAGAATGATTCGCGTCGCCGCAATAGATGCCGACGACTCTCTCTCGGACTACTCCGACGGACTCCGCCTCCCCACTTACACCAAGATTACCGAAGGTACGGACAAGGACGGTAACGTCCTGGCCGTTCCCACGGACCTCAAGCTCGATTCCATTGGCAAGAACAAGTGGCGCCTGTCCTGGAAATACACCAACAACAGTGATCGTCCGGCAAACGGCTTCGTTATCCAGAAACTCAACGTTTCTAAATCTAGCCCCAAGTGGGCAGATACCCTCAGCACCGCCAAGGGCGTCAAGTACATCGACATCGACAACACCACAAAGAAATTCAGCGACCAATACCTCCGTGTAGCGGCAAAGGATTCAAAGGATACTTCCGAATACTCTAGCGAAGTCTACGTTCCGGAATATATCGATTATGACGCTCCGGCATCCAAGCCCGCACTCGCCGCACCGACCAACTTGACACTGAACTCCCTCGACAGCAATAAGTATACGCTTTCTTGGAACTACACCAACAATAAGGATCACGCAGAAAAGGGTTTCGTACTCCAGGTTCTGGACATTAACGTCGCAAGCGCCGATTGGAAAAACTACAAGAAACTGGCAACAGGAGTTCACGTTTACCCCATCAATGCTGAAGATGATGGAACAAAGTTTTTCCGCGTTGCAGCCATCGACGGTACGGACACTTCTGAATTCAGTAACGATGTTCAGATTCCGAAGTACATCGACTACACCAAGCCTAGCGGAACGCTCGCCGTGCCGACCAGCCTCAAGCTCGATTCCATCGGGGAAAATGAGTACAGACTCTCCTGGAGCTACACAAGAACCACTAGACCCGAAGATGGATTCGTAATCGAGCTGCTCAATCTCAAAGGCACTAAACAGTGGGATTCCTTCCCCAACGCCAAGCCCATTAATGCAGGGGTACACTTCTTTGAAATCTCCGCGACCGATGTTAAAACATACGGCGGACAGTTTGTCCGCGTTGCAGCAACTGACGGCGAAGACTATTCTGATTACTCCACCGAAATTCAGATTCCGAAATATGTCACGTACACACTGCCGGAACTCCCCGTTCCCTACGGCCTCCAGCTCGACACACTCGGTGACGATATGTACCAGCTCTCCTGGAGCTACGACGACATCGCTGCTCATCCCGAAGACGGATTCATCCTGCAGACCCTCGATCCGCTCGCCACGAGTCCCATTTGGAAAGACCGTACCGAATCGAGATACGAAATTCAGAAGGGCGTCCATCTTGTAATCATTGACGGTCACGAAAACGAACTAGGCGGAATGCTTGTCCGCGTGGTAGCTAAAGATGCAAATGGAACGAAGTCTAAGTATTCTTCCGCAATGTCCATCCCGAGCGTTGCCGAAGCCGTAAAGACAGACCTGAACGTTCCGAGTAACCTCGCTATCGAAGATCTGGGCATGAACAAGTACAAGATCAGTTGGGATTACAATGACGCAACAGATCGTCCGGAAGACGGATTCATCCTCGAAGAGTTGGACGAAAGCGCCTCTACCCCCGAATGGACTCGCACACATAACTTAACGACAAGCAAGAGTGTCCAGTTCATTGTTGTCAAAGCCGGAGAAAAAGCAATTTCTTACCGCGTTGCCGCTAAGGATGAAAAGGGCGAATCTGGATTTAGCGCAAGCATTCAGGTTCCTGCAGCATGGGATAATCCGCCGAAGAAGGGATGCGTCGGTGAATTTGCAACGCCCACCGGCTTCAAGGCAGAACGCGTCGCTCCGAGTGCATGGAGACTCATCTGGAATTACACCAGAAATACCAAATGCGTTGAAGAAGGATTCGTGGTCCAGCAACTCGATGTCACTGGCTCTAAGAGAGAATGGATTGATTT
>JAEEGG010022658.1_pt1 | contig 12339 bp, 10 predicted proteins | sample 9134161 | NCBI WGS metagenome assembly JAEEGG01 (sample SAMN16246543, study PRJNA631951) | gut metagenome | biome: gut microbiome; feature: rumen; material: CR-attached | host: Bos | place: Iran: Karaj | collected 2018-10
CCCCTGAAACAAATATCTCTAAAGCTCTGAACAGAAAGGAAAGGATTTGACGATGCAGCCCGAAAGAAAAATCGAGATTTTTTCGAAAAACGTCGGCAAAAACGTGCCGATCCATGGTATTAACTTGTGGCAGCCAGTGAATCGCACTGCCTGCCGTTCAAACAAAACCACAACCATAAAGGAATCTTAAAATGTCCGTGAAATGTACAAAATGTGGAAATCAGGCTTACCTGAAAAACTACGCTCGCACTCCCGGAACGCTCGTTGGAGCGGCTACCGGGGTCACCGCAACAACCGCCGGCGCAGCTGCCGGCGGCAAAGCCGGGGCCGCGATCGGCGCCTTCTTCGGTCCCGTGGGAATCGGGGTCGGCGCACTGGCCGGCTTGTTCCTCGGCGCATTGGCCGCGGGTACGGCCGGCGGTTATGCCGGGCACAAAGCCGGACAGCTGATCGATGAGGACATCATCGGGATATACCACTGTCCGCACTGCGGCCACACCTTCAGCCTCTAAAGAGAAACAAACTAAACATCAAGAAAGCATATCAGCTATGATGCAAAACGAAAGAATGATGCAAATGTTCGAAGAAGCGGCGTCCTTCAGCAAACGCCCGAACATCCTGGTGGCGGGCTACACCGGATGCGGCAAGACGTCCCTCATCCGCACCGTGCTCGGCGGCGAGATCGTGCCGAAGGACGGGATCAGCAACGGCAAACCCTGCCGGATCGACTTCGACAGCTACGAGAACGACTCCATCCGCCTGTGGGACTCCCGCGGGCTTGAGCTGGGCGAACAGGAAGACGAGTTCAGCGGCATGATGCGCGAATTCGTTTCGAGCTGCCAGGACGATCCGAACGTCGACGAACACATCCATCTGGTATGGTATCTGATCCAGGGGAACTGCGCCCGCGTGACCGACTGCGACGTCGCCCTGATGAAGGAGATCTTCACGTTCGACGACGTCATCGCCGTGATCAGCAAGAAGGACATCACGAAACCCGCCCAGATCAAGGCGATTCGCGAGGAACTCCTGAACGCGGGTGTCCCCGAAGGACACATCGTCGAAGTCTCCGACGCAGAAAGCGGGGCGGCCGGATGTGGGGAGCTGGTCGAGCTCAGCCATGCCATGCTTCCCGCAGCCTACCGCGACGCGTTCATGGCGGCGCAGGAGATCGACCGCGAGGCGAAAGTTGCGAAGGTGGCGGACAAGAAAGACCGCGCCGTCGCGATTATCTCCGAGGCGATTGAAAAGGCCAGGGCCTTGAAGGGCGACTTTACCCGGAGCGAACTGGAAAAGGACAACGACGCATGGAACGACGTGAAGGCGCGGCTGACCGCCGTGCTGGTCGAACTCCTGGCGAAACTCTGCGGCCTTTACGGGCTTCGCAACAGGGAACTCCGCGAATCCGCGGTCGCGTTCGTCGACGCCGTGCTTTCCGACGTCGCGACCGCCGACATGATCCGCGGCGACGGGGACGAACTCAACGGCGCGTCTTACGGGATGCTCGCCGGCGCGCTCGGGCACTTCTGCCGGAACAATTTCGAAGCCTACGCCGTCGCCCGCATCCGCTGCACTCCGCTGCCCGATCCCGGCTTCGACCCGGTACTTTTCAGGCAGTATCTCGAAACCTACAAGGAAGGAATGGACATGAAACCGAACATTCTCGTCTGCGGCAAGACCGGAGTCGGCAAGACTTCGCTCATTCAGGCCGTCACACATCGCGGCGTCGTGCCGGACAGCGCCATCGGCGACGGCCGCGCCACCACCCAGGGGTTCCACGTGTATGAAACCGAAGCCGCAAATTTCATCGACTCGGAGGGCATGACCCCCGGAACGCAGAGCGTAGACGACTACGTCGATTTCATCCTCAACGAAATGATGGATCGCCTCAAGACCGAGAAGAGCGGCAACCTGATCCACAATGTCTGGTACTGCATCGACGGTTCCGGCGCGCGCATTCAGGACACCGATGCCAAGCTCATCAAGACCTTCCGGAAGAATATGCTGCTCGTGGTCACGAAGAGCGAGCTCATGCGCAAGGAACAGATCGAGGCCATGATGAAGGAACTGCTGGAGTTGCTTCCCCGCGAACAGATCGTGATGGTCTCTGCCGAAAACAGGACCGGCCTCGCCCAGCTCATTGCAAAAGCGCGCGAAATGAGCATGGACGCGATGGAATCCGCCGAGTGGGAGATTGAGGCGTTCCGGGACCGCTGGGAGGAATACTACGACTCCATGCGCACCGAATGGTGTGAAAAGGTCAGCGAAGACGCCGACAGCTACATCAATTGGGCTGCCGGACGCGCCGCCGCGATCGCCATTGTCCCAATTCCGCTCGTGGACGTAATCCCCCTGATCGCGAACGAGACATACATGATCTACCGTCTGGCGGAAGTCTACGGCATCCCCGTGGACGACACTGTCATCACCATGATTCTCGGGTGTGCCGGCGGCTCAATCGCGGGCAAACTCGCAGCCAGCCTCCTGCCGATCCTGAAGATCCCGATTGCCGCAGGCATCACCTATGGGGTCGGCAAGGCTGCAAAGGCATTCTTCGAGTCTGACATGACGCTCGACAAGTCCGAACTCCGCGAGGAATTCCTGAAGCAGGAACGCGAGGCGAAAAAGCGCGATTGGAAGCCCCTCGAAGACGAAGATGAGGATTGATCCCCGCCCGAACAGTCCGCGACAATTCTCCCTCCCCGTGCCTGTCTTCCGGGCAGGCACGGGGATGCGCAATCAAGTTTTTTGAAGCTCAAAAACAGGAAAGGATTTGATTATGTCCATGTGCCCGCCTATTATGCCGCCCATGTTTGCCTATAGCGAAACCCTTGCCAGACTGACTCCGTTCTGGATCGCAAGACGACGGACGGATGAGATCATCGAACGCGACCGTCGGCAGATTCGGGAATATAAGCGCCGTCTGCGGAAGGAGGCCCCCACCGTTTCCAAGCATGTCGGTTTTACCGTCAACTTTTCCCGCGGATTCTATTATGTGTGGTTCGATTGTTCTTCCGGAATGCCTTCCGGCATCCCCGGCTGTACGCCGCTCACGATCTTTTGTCCGGACTACATCGTCATGAAGTGCAAACTCCGCATCGATCAAGTCGAATATATGGAATGCAGGCGGGCACGAAAGCGTTGAAAGGATGAATGCAGATGCAGAACGAAACTTTTTTCCGGCTTTTTTCAGAAAACCGCGGCAAAAACCGTTTTGTCGATGGTATTGATAGTGACGGGCGGTTCTTGGATCGCCCGCCAATCCAAACAAACCATAAATAATTGAAAGGACACATTACCATGTCAAAGTCACTCAACTGTCCGAAGTGCGGCCATCAGGCCTACTTGAAAAACTGCGCTCGTACCACTGGAACTCTTGTCGGCACCGCCGCAGGTGTTGCAGGAACGACCGCGGGAGCCGCCGCCGACGGCAAGACCGGCGCGCTGGTCGGCGCGTGTCTCGGTCCTCTTGGAATCGGCGCGGTTGCCGGCAGTATCATCGGCACATTCGCCGCGGACACCGGCGATTCCGGTGAGGATTCTGACGATTCCGGCTTCGATCCCGAACTTGATGAAGGAGAGGTCGAGGATGTCTTCGGTTTCGATCCCGACCTTGATGAAGGAGAGGTCGAGGATGTCTTCGGCTTCGATCCCGGCTTCGACGATGAACCGGACTCCGACGAAGACTCCGACGAGGATGAGGACGAAGATGAGGACGAGGATGAAGATGAGGAGCCCGACGTCGGTGATCAGAGTTTCAGCAACTACGACGAGTGCAACGACGGTGAGCTCCCCTATGACGATTAAGACGAAACATTTTCCGGCAGGCACATTCGGTACCTGCTCTCTACCCTGCAACCACCAATTTCAACCAAGGACACTGCTCTAAATGATCAGAAAGCCTAACATCCTGATATCCGGCAACTCGGACTGTCTTTATCTTCGCTACCTTGCAAATCAAGTCAGGTCTGCCGATTCTTTCAACATGCTCTCTCTTGATACTGAAGCCGGCATCCCGCAGGAAGCGCTTCTCCGCAACGTCATCGTCACACCCGCCGCGAACTACCTCGTAGCGCGGGGAATCAACAGCGGGACCGATCATTATGACAATATGCCCGCCTTCGTGGACGCCGTTGAATCCGAAATCGACGATATCATCATGCCCGACGGCAACAGACGCATCGACATCGTCTGGTATTACGCAGGAAACAACGTTGATTCCACACCAGAAAAGGAAGCTTTTGTGCGCTCTGTGGCCGGAATGTACAATGCGCTCCTGATCGTCTCCCCCGATTTTTCGGACCCCGCAAAGTTCTGCGAGGACACGGTGTTTCTCACAGGGCTTGCCGGCGACCGTATCGTCCTGGACTTCGCTTCCATTCCGGGAGGCGGGGAGGCATCGGGGACCGTCCGTTTACTTGAAAAGACGAAGGATATCTACTTAAACAGTCGGGCGCTCACGGAGGAGGAAGAGGAGCAGTTCGATTCTGCCTGGGAGTCCGCCTATTCGGAGAAGGTCTACAACTTCTACGATATGAAAGACGAGGAGTGCTTTTATGTCATAGATGATGCCGCCGTGCAAGCCCAAAAGCTGGTCAGCGGGCAGGACGATCTGAGCCTCGGGAAGGACATCGGAAATCTCACCCAGCTGATCGTCGAAATGATCCGTGCGGCAAAGAACAAGACCCCGGTTGCGGATGCAAACGCCAGGACCAGATCCGACTGGACAAGGAGGGACCGGGCTTTTGCCGCAGAGCTCAAGGCAAACATCGTCTTCATGATTCATAAAGTCGAAGCCTGCTACGGTCGTGTCATCCCGCCCCGGACGATAAAAGAATACCTGAGCGTGATCCCGGATACTTTTCCGAATGATGCAGCCGCCGTCACATACGCCATCGGAACGGCCGCGAAAACGGCATTGGAGTTTCCGAACGGGGACATGGACGACTTCAGGGAATTCTTCATGGACGCGAAGGAAGAGGCTATGGAAATGACGTTTGATCAGCCTGGATGCCTATTATATGGCGATGCCGAGAAAGAATCCGATGCCGATGATGACAATGACGAACATATAACCGCTCCTGTGTCCATCGGGGAAACTCATGAAAAGCTGGATATGGAAGCGTTCTTCGAAGAAGTCAAAGAGAACACTAGGCATTGCCGGGCCGAAGAGGACACGGCGTTCGGAGATTCCGACACGGTGTCCGCGGACAGAGTCGCAGGCAAAGCCGGAGTACCCGCGCTCATCGCTCCCGCCGAAGAAAAAGCCGCCAAGTCGGAACGCAAGTCGAAAAAGTCGGCAGCCCGCCGTCCGAAAAAGTCAGCGAAGACTAAGCCGAATGCTGAAAAGGAGTCCGTGAAACCGGCAAAAGCAACGCGCAGCAAGAAAAACTGATAAAAACGGGGCAATCCGGCTCCCGTCCACGGAACGATCCGGGTCGCGAGCCGCCTCAGCCCTGTCAACCGCCCATTATCACCACCAAACAAACTCATAACGAGGTTTCCATGATTTTCTTTATTCCTACCACCCCCGTCCTGGCGACGGCAAACGACATCATGTTCATCTACAAGGCCTGCGATCCGCTGGTGCAGGCTATTTGCGTGCTGCTCCTGCTCGTCTCGCTCGCCGTCTGGATCATCATGCTGGACAAAGTGCTCTCCCTGCACCGAGAGTTAGAGGCGAACCGGCGGTTTCTGCGGATTATTTCCGACAGGGACATCGACACGCCTGAACTGAGGGAAAAGGCCGAGTCTTCGGACTCTCTTGCGGCAACCGTGTACCTTGCGGCCCGCATGTGCCTGGATTCGCTTCCCGGTCCGGAGTCTGCCGGAGCCGGATGCCATACCCGGAGCTTCATGGAATACAAGGTTCGCGCGGCTATGGACAATGCGATAAAAAGACATTGTGATGCCCTGAACAGGCGCGGCTTTTTCCTGAAGACTGTGGTCGTCAACGGCCTGTGCCTCGGCGTTTTCGGTCTGCTCTGGGGAATCATGATCGCGTTCGCCAGGTTCGCGGCGGCGGGCTGCTCCGACATCCAGCCGCTCGCAAACGGTGTCTCAGGCGCACTCCTGCCCCTGACGATTGCATGTCTTGCGGCGTTTCCGGCATTTGCCGGGACCAGGCTCATTTCGTCCCGCATCGGGATGATCGCGGCACAGCTCGACCTTTTTGCCGAAAAAATCTGCACGAAAATGCCTTTCGGGCAGGATTGGATGCCGGAAGAGGGATTCATCGTCCGGTCTCCGGACGAAGGAAAGGCCGGATTCGTTCGGGAATGCTGCCACGCCGTCACAAAAAAGGGAAAAATCGACGCCGACGGTATCGGCAAGGAGTGAAGGACATGGGATACGTCTATATCTGCAAGGTCTGCGGTCACGAGACCCAAGTTGATGAAAGAAAACTGGTGGCCAGCGGGGATTTAATCTGCGAGAGGTGTCTTCGGCGATCCTGCGTGAGCGCGGTGGCAAGCATACCGAAACTCCGGGACGCTTCGCTTACTGCGGAACAGAAGCATGCCGCATACTTTCGCGGTTCCGGAGCAGTCCTAGTGACCGGCGGAGCCGGAACCGGAAAGACAAGAACGCTGGTCGCCCGGGCTCTGTATCTGCACAAGGATATCCATGTCCCCGCGGAAAACATCGCAATCCTGACCTTTACGAGCACGGGTGCAAGTGAGATCGCGAAGCGTCTTAGCGTTCTGTCCGCAGGGCTGGGGAACAAAATGTTCGTCGGGACGTTTCCGCGTTTCTTACTGCAGGGAATGCGAGAATTCTGCAACTGCTTTCCAACGCACGGGTATGTAGGGGATGATAAATTGATCGATCGCGACGACCAGCGCGTTATCCTCGGGAAACTTCGGAACGAGCTTGACCTTGCGGAAGATGAACGCAGGCGTCTTGTCCCGGATGCCGACGAGTTGTGTTGCATCTTCTCCCATATCGCCCACCGCATGATCGACATTGAGGAATACTACAGGCAGAATCCTCCGGCGCACCCGGAGACGAAGGAGTTCGTGGTAAAGCTCGCGGAGATGTATGCGAAATACAAAACGGAGCATCACGAGCTTGATTTCGATGATATCCTGTCCAGGACGGCACAAGCTTTGGATGATGCCGCTTCCCGCAAGCAGGCGGAGGATTATGCAGCATTCGTCAAGCAATCTTGCGACTATGATATGTTTAACCTGCGCAAGCAGGTACGGAAAAAGTATCTCCACATCCTCGTCGACGGAATTCAGGATGCCGCCCCTGTTCATTGGGAGTTCCTTCGGGCGGTCTGTCCGTCATCCTGTCTGTTCTGCACGGGGGATGTCGCCCAAAGCATCTGTTCGTTCGACGGTGCCGGTCCCGAAAAAATTCGCGACTTCCGCAGGATGTTTCCGGAAAGCGCCACGCTGCGACTGACCGAAAACTTCCGTTCCTCGCAGGAGATCATGGATGCCGCCAACGGACTGCTGAAGGCATCCGGCATCGAATACGACACGCCTTTTACGGTACATGCGGGGGAAAACAGCTGCGGTCTGAAAGTTTTCAGATTTCAATCCGAAAAGGACGAGGCGGATTTCGTGCTGAAATCCATTCGGAGCAAACTGGAGACGGGCGTTCAGCCCAGAGAAATCACACTGCTGTTCCGCAGCGCGGACCAGGCACAGGTTATGGAAAACACACTCCGGACAGCCGGGATCCCGTACCGTTTCCTCGGTGGCACGAGTTTTCTGCAGAGGCCCTATGTCAAAGATGTTTTTTCCGCCATGGAGGCGATGTGCGACCCCCGCAACGAAGTCGCCTGGCATCATTTTCTGGGGTTGCATCCGGGATTGGGAGAAAAGTCCGTTTCCAGGCTTTTCTCCGCCATGCAGGACGAAAAAGAAATGCGCCGCTACAGACAATATCACTCCGACAAAGAAATCGCCCATTTTTTGATGGCCGGCAAGCTTGAACGCCTCAACCCAAAACTCTCAGACTTCATCCAGAACGGCGACAAATCGTTCTTCGGTCCGGCCGATCAGCTGGAGACGACCATAACCTATTTCAAGCGTACGAGGATCCTGAAAAAGCGTTACAGCGACGATCCCGAACAGACCGGCGATCTGCGTCGTCTGCTCAGCTGTGCCGGGCAGTATAACGACAGAGAACGCCGCCGCTTCTATTCCAATTGCACGGAACGATTCATCATGGATTTTAAGCTGGAACCCGATGCGATGATCTCGGCTTGCGATCGAAACGCAAAAACGAAACTGACGCTCGCCACGGTTCACGGCGCAAAAGGTCTGGAGAGCGACTACTGCTACTTGTTCCGTGTGCAGGACGGAGTCTTCCCCGCCGAAAAAGCGATGACCCCGGAAGAACTGGAAGAGGAAAGACGGGTGCTGTACGTCGCAATGACGCGTGCCCGCAAACAACTCATCATAACACAAACCGCCGGCAAGAACAGTCTTTTCCTGACACAAGCCATGGGTCGGGAAATGGATTGCCGGGTAAACTGAAAGGATTTGATCATTATGGCAGGAAACACGTTCTCTACGTATGGCGGCATGTCGCCATGGACACAAAAAACACAGTCAAAAGGCAGGAAGGCTGGAGCAAAGCCGAACAAATGGAAAGAGGCGATCAAGACAATCTCCATCTCTGAACTCAAGGACCTCGTCAAGGACAACCTGACGGCGTTATGGGATCAGGATTCCGACATCCGGACGAAATACTCCGGCGCGGACATGATGATCCCGCCGGTCATGGTCTGGGGTGCGCCGGGTCTGGGCAAATCAACGGCGGTTCGGGAACTGGCAAAAGAACTGGGGATTGGATTCATCGACGTGCGTCTCGCTCAGCGTGAGCCGGTGGACATGCGCGGACTTCCCGTACCGGATGAAGACAGAGTCAAGTGGCTGGTCTCCTCGGAATGGCCGCGCAACCCGGAGTCCCGCGGGATCATACTGTTTGACGAACTGACTGCCGCGGACAAGACGCTTCAGGTCGCGGCCTACGAGTTCATCCTGGACCGCAGACTTGGGGAGCTTTACTCCGTTCCGTCGGGCTGGTATATCATGGCCGCAGGAAACCGTGTCGAGGACCGCGCCGTCTCCTGCGCCATGTCGAGCGCGTTAGCGAACCGCTTCCTCCATGTGGAGATTTCCGCGAATGCGTCCAGTTTTCTGCGCTGGGCCGAAGAGAATGGTCTTCACCCCGCGGTGATCCGGTTCATCAAGACCTACCCGCAGCACCTGTTCTCTCAGGAAGGCGAGGACCTGCAGCGCGGCTGGCCCAGTCCGCGCAGTTGGGAACGCGTCAGCACCATGGTCAAAATCGCCGAGAAGAACAACCGGATCGCTTCGCTCAATTACACGATCCCGGGTCTGGTCGGAGCCGGCGCGGCGGTAGAGTTTCTGGCGTTCTACAAGACCGTCTTCTACATGAACGGCAGCATTGACATCTCCGCCGCGCTGGAGAGCGGAGAGCCGATCCCGGTCCCGAAGAAATCGGACGAACTCTACGCGTGCTGCGGCTCGGTCGCCTACTACCTCGAAACGAAAAAGTTCGGAAAGATGTTCCAGACGGTCGCCGGGAATTTCCTGAAGTTTGTCGGGAGCCTCCCCAATGATTTCGCGGCCATGATCATGAACGACGTCGAATCCAGACTGGGCGACCAGAAGCGTTGGGAGGTCATCACGAAACATCCGCTGTTCGAATCGGTCAGGCTCAAATACTCCGCGGACGAGGCAGCCTCAGATGAGTAAGAACGAGATCATGCAACCGCGTGCGCCGACGGAAGAGGAACAGGCGCTGAAGGCTTCGGTCCGCAAAGAGATGGTTCGGGATCGTTGCCGCCTGATCGACTACCAGCCGTTCGTCGGAAAACTGGCGATGCACCTGGAACTGATCCCGGTCATCGACAGGCGTCTGACCACGGCGTGTACGGACGGAACTCACCTCTACGTCGATGCCGAGTTCTACCGCAGGCTGGATCCCGAGGAACGCCTTGGGATCATCGCCCACGAGGTCTGGCACTGTGCCCTGCGCCATTTCCAGCGCAAGGGGGACCGGGACAGAGACAGGTTCAATTACGCCGCCGATGTGGAGGTGGACCTTCTGTTGCATCAGGACAACTTCAAGATCGAAATGCTTCCGTTTGACTCCGACTGGATCGGAAAAACGGCGGAACAGATCTACGAATTGCTGAAATCCGGAATGGAACAGTTCCAGAAAGACGACACGCACCTCTATCCGGGGGACAAACCGGATGATCCAGAGGTAAAGCGGAAAAACGACGATACTGATGAACAGGATACTCCCCCGCCGCGGAAAGACGACAAGGACGGCAACGGGAGAGACGGAGATATGGACATGGACGGAGTCGGCGGCGGAGGCGGAGCCGGCGGCGGAAACAACGCCGGAGACTGCCTGCGCCCGGGCTTGCCCCGGGTCAGGCACGACGATGTGATCGACCCGGATTACCAGCCGTCTTTCTCGAAAAACCTGGAGGATGATTGGAAAAAGAACCTGAAATCGGTTGTTCAGCAGATGAGCAGAAAAAAAGGCGGCAGAGGGATCGGGAAAGGGATCGGCAATCTCCCTGGGAACGTAGAAGATCTAATCGATGACGACGGACTGACCGCGACCGTGGACTGGAAACGTGTCCTGCTGGATTACGTGACGCAGGTCTTCGGCGGGGAACGCCAATGGCTGCCTCCATCAAGGCGGCATGTCTGGAAGAAACTCTATCTGCCGAGCCGTGCCAGGAAAAAGACGATTGAGATCGTCCTTGCCGTTGACACCAGCGGAAGCACGACCTCGGATCTTCCCGAGTTTCTTGCGGAACTCCGCGGCATGGTAAACGCTTTCGGCGAATACAAGCTCACGATTATCCAGTGCGACTACAACATCCAGTCCGTCGAGGAATACAGCAACGAAGATCCTCTGCCGGAAAAAGATTTCAACTTCCGAGGATTCGGCGGAACAAGTTTCATCCCTCCGTTCCAGTACGTGCGAAAAAAAATTGAGGAAGACAAATCGGATCCGCCGACGGTATTCATTTACCTGACCGACGGAGGCGGCGAGGCGCCGAAGAAAGCCCCGGACTACCCTGTGATCTGGTGTCTTACCAGGAACGGGCAGAAACCGGCGGACTGGGGCCTCGAAGTCCAGATTACATGACTCGGGAATAAAAAGACTTTTACTTCTTTCCCTGTGAGACTGGCATAAGTCTGACATGCTGTGTCGTATGTTCCGGCGTATATTAGGTGGAGTACGCAACATTCTTCGCTGTTCGGACAGCGGATTCATGCGGTGCGAACAAAACGCCTCGGACAATCCGAATAAAAAACGTCTCATCGAAAGGAACCGGCATGACAAAGTATGCAACATCACAGTGTTATTGGAAACGGAGCAAGGCGCTCTCGTTTTTCCTCAATTTCATCCGCAATCACAATGACGAGGTTGTCGACAACGACGTCTTCCGTCTCGTGGCTACCCTGCAGTCCAGGTTTCAATGGATATGCTCAATCCAGAAAGCGATTCCGGCAGAGTACATCAAGCTCATGAAAGAAGATGCCGACTGCAGACAGCGTCTGGACTACTCCGATGACCCCCAGGAAATCATCAGGGAGGTCTGGGACACGCGGTTTGCCCGTTCCTATGCGCTCAAAATGCTTCAGAAGGTCATCGCGAAAGAGCTGAAAACGAATCCGATCGAAAAACACGATTCGGAGCTATATGCACGGAAGGCGGACGAGCTGAAGAACACTCTGAAGCTCACCGATGTGGAGCTGGATGTGCTTCTCGTCCTGGCTTTCCTCTGCGACAACTTCCTATGTACGCCGGGGCATCATCATCTTTTCGGTCACGACATGATGGAATTCATCGCAAAATGCCTTGATTGCGACATCGACCTGGTCCGCGAAGCACTGAAAGACGACCAGAAGATCTGCCGCTACAGATGTGTTGACGATGAACTCTGCCTCAACAGGGATATCCTGAACTTCCTCAACGGAACCACCGGAGAACCGTTGACAAACACGTATTACACCCGCTTCAGCGGCGAGGTGCTGCCGTGGAACTTTTATAAGAACCTGACCGAGAAACATGGCGAACTCCTGAAGCGGATCCTTTCCTCCGGAAGCCAGGACACGCCGACCAATGTTCTGTTTTACGGTGTCCCGGGGTCGGGCAAGACCTCTTTCGCCAGGACACTCGCCGCGGAGCTGAAGCGTGACTGTTACCTGATATCGCAGTGCACGGGCGGGTTCGGGCCTGTCCGCGGCACGCCGGAAACCCGTTTCGGCGCGTTGCAGATCTGCGCGGAGCAGGTCGATCCTGCCACCAGCATTATCATCGTCGACG
>JAEEGG010022660.1_pt1 | contig 12338 bp, 10 predicted proteins | sample 9134161 | NCBI WGS metagenome assembly JAEEGG01 (sample SAMN16246543, study PRJNA631951) | gut metagenome | biome: gut microbiome; feature: rumen; material: CR-attached | host: Bos | place: Iran: Karaj | collected 2018-10
ACTTCACCCGCAAGCAGATTGACGAACTCACCGCCTACGTGGGCAAGTACGGTTCCAAGGGCCTCGTGTGGATGCGCGTCAAGGAAAACGACGAAGTGGAAACGCAGGTCGGCAAGTTCTTCACGACCGAACAGCTCAACGAACTGCGCGACGCCGTCGGTGCCAAGTGCGGCGACATGATGTTCTTCATCGCCGGTCCGGAAAAGGTTGCTGCTACGGCTATGGGCCAGCTCCGCCTGGAAGTCGCCCGCATCAAGGGTCTCCGCGACCCGAAGAAGCGCGAGTTCGTGTGGATTACCGAATTCCCGATGTTCGAATACAGCGACACCGAAGGCCGCTACATGGCCATGCACCACCCGTTCACCAACCCGCTCCCGGAACACCTCGACATGATGCTCGGCGGCAACCTCAAGGATTGCAACGCCGAAGCCTACGACCTCGTTCTGAACGGCGTGGAAATCGGTGGCGGTTCTATCCGTATCCACAACCCGGAAGTCCAGGAGAAGGTGTTCCGCCTGCTCGGTCTCTCGGAAGAACAGGTGAAGGAAAAGTTCGGCTTCTTCGTCGACGCCTTCAAGTACGGCGCTCCTCCGCACGGTGGTCTCGCCTTCGGTCTCGACCGCGTCGTGGCTACCATGGAAGGTGAAGAATCCATCCGTGACTTCATCGCGTTCCCGAAGAACACCAGTGCTTCGAGTCCGATGGACCAGTGCCCGAGCGAAGTCGACCTCCAGCAGCTGCAGGACATCCATATTTCTGTGCAGATGCCGAAGCAGGCCGATAAGAAGTAATAAAGATCCCTGGTCCAGTCGGGGATGACAACCAAAAGAAGTATGGCGACCAAGCGGTCGCCATTTTTTATTTGTGACGTTTTTTATACCGGCGGAGGGCCAGAATGCGCTGGGGCGTCAGGAACACGAACGAAGCCCAGTAGCGCAGCAGGAACCACGAAACTTCAGAGAAGTCGAACGGGAGAAATGTCACCAGACGCAGGCGGTTCTTGAGCCACCAGCGCCAAACAGAACCGCGACGCCGATCCGTGTATTTACCGAAGTTGCCGTCACGCATGATTTCACGAAGGAGAATGCGACCGCGGCGGGCATCGGGCGCACAGAGCAAATATTCACTTTCTAGCCCGAGACATTCCGAGAGCACCCACATGAGCGCCCCCGCAAATCGCCGCAAGTTCATGGCCCCGAGCAGCGAGGCAATCTCGGCACGTTCCTCACTCGACGATGCATGAAGCAGCATGAAGTAATCTACCAGCTGGCGCATCCCTACCCCGAGGCCCAGCATGTGCTTGTAGATATGCGAGAGCTGCATGACCAGCGCGAACTTGCTGGATGGGGCATAAAAGCCCTCGGGCACAAGTGTCGCGTTGTGCGATTCCGCGTCAAGGAATGCGAGCATGCGTTTGTTCGCAAAAGGGCTGCAGCGGTCGACCCCGAACCCGAAATGAACCTCGACCTCTTCCCCGAACACCTTCTTGGGAAGAAGGACGTCGTGGCTAGAGATCTTCGTATCTTCTAGCAAGTCCATCTTCCGGAGCAGCTCAAGAACACGTTCTCGCCCGCCGGAAACCCAGATGTCGATATCTCCCGTCTGGCGGATAAACTTGTCCGGGTAAAGCAGGGAATTCGCCTGCCCCTTGAGAATGAACGTTTGGCAACCTTCCGCAGCAAACTTCTGAGTCAACTCGCTAGAACACGCATAATGCCGCTCGTTCAGCGACCGGATGCCCTCCGCCTGGTAGTACCATTTGAGGTAAAGCTGGCGCGGCATCCCGAGTGTTTCGGGTTTCCCCGACGAAAGCTTTTGAATCGCGTAAAAGGCAACACCCAAAAGCGACTGCCGACCGCACAGCCTGTATAGCCATTCCCAGTCTTCGGCAGAAATACCGTCCGCCCTAAAATCAGAAAACTCCCGCGAAGCCCCTATGGCTAATCGCAGGAGTGTAAAGAAGAGGTGCGTGCGCCTCGCAGAGACTTTATGCGATACGGTCAGCACCTTCGTTCAGGTTGAATCCGAGTTCGTCGTCGTAGTCATCGGCATCGGGACCGTCACCACCGGAACCAGCGAGCAGGTACATGTCACCGCGCATATCGATAAAAGTGAGCTTCGGGGCAACGTATTCTTTCTTTTCAAACTTCAAATTCATATCCACCCCTACTTGATGATAACCTTGTTGCCGTTGTGGAAATAGGTACCCTTGATGGTCGGCTTCTTGTCGAGCTTGCGGCCCTTCATGTCGTACCAGCCGGTCGCCGTAGAGAACTCGCCCGTATGCGGGTTCAACATGTAAATTGCCGTGGTTTCATCTTCGTCATGGAAAATCACTTCGATCGAGGAAGGCAAATCTTCTTCATCGATAGAGGCAATTGCAGAATTCGCGGCGCTCTTGGTCAAAACGGCGCTGCTGTTGTAGATCAAGTAACCGCGGAACGGACGGATATAGGCACCCGCCTTGACCTTCACGAACTGGCCCTGCTTAATGGTCTTTCCGTCAACTTCCTTTTCCTTTGCAGCAAAGCCGTAAACACGACCGATGTCAGAGTCACCCTCTTCCCAAGTCTTATAGGAATACATGCCCCGAAATTCCCAGTTATCGAAAGAGAACTTTGTATCGGCACCGACCGTCTTCTTCATGGTTGTTTTACCAGCACACCATGCAGGGAAAACAACCTGGTTTTTATTGGGACGCACGAAATAAGGCCTATTCGCCTCAAAATTGCCATTACTACCCATCGTCTTCGTATCTATCTGCCAAGTTTCCGAAGTGCCATTAAATTCAATTCCTGTCATTTCGTAAATTTGGCCAAATTCAGAAAGACATCCATTCGGGAAATCAAACGGAAGCATCAAGGTACCAGGCTTGCCCCACTCGCCAGAATAGTCACGATCGTAATAGATGGAATCCACCTCGACATCTTCCGCAATCTCGACCGTTTCCGTCGAGGTACCGCTAATGAGTGCAGTCTTCTTGCCGTTAAGCATCTTGACGGTAATTGCGCCATATTCGCCAAGAATAGCGCCCTCTTCCTGGGCAAAAACGCCCACGACAGCGAACGAAAGTGCCAAAACGGCCAATTTTTTGGAAATTTTCATAATAAACCTATAGATTTAGGCCAAATATAGAAAAATGTAAGATTTCCGTAAAGTGTCGAGCATCACACAAAAAATCACACTTTTTTGCCGTAATAACCCTTTCCATAGTATCCGTAGCCATATCCATAGTGACCCGGTTCTTGTTCGCAGTGGTTCATCACGATTGCCCCCGGCTTGTCGGAGTAACGGCGGATTCTCTCGACGGTCTCCTTGATTTCTTCCATGCTGTGGCGGCCGTAATGGAGCACCAGGAGCGAGTAGTCCACCAGCGGGTAGATGAGCTCTGCGTCGGTTACCAGGTTCAGTGGCGGCGTGTCCACGATTACCATGTCGAACTTGCTACGGGCCTCCTTGAGGAGCTTGTTCATGGAGTCACTACGGAGGAGCTCGCATGCCGCAATCTTCGTCTTGCCCGCGTTCATCACGAACAAATTATCCGTATGCTTCTGGACGGCCGCCGTATCTATGGTGGCGAGCCCCAGGAGCACGTCGGTCAGGCCGAACTTGGAGCCGCTGTGAATTACACCGCGGCGCATGTCGGCATCTATCAGCAACACCCTCTTGCCACTGGCGGCAATGGTCGAGGCCAGGTTCAGCGAGACAAAGCTCTTGCCTACCCCCGGCGTGAGCCCCATGATGAGGACGACCGAGTGTTCCGGTTGCGGCAACAAGAAGCCGAGGGCCGTCTGCAACGAGCGGAACGACTCGCTGACGCGGTCGTCGGCGTTCTGCAGCACAAACGGCGCATTGTGGTGCACCCTCTTGCGCAGCAGTTTGCTGGGCGACTGGGGAATCTTGGCGAGGACGCTCATGCCTGTTTCGCGCTCGATTTCGGCGGTTCTCTTAACACCATTCTTGAGAATGTATATCAAGAAAACAATTAAGACGCCAAAAATGAAACCGAATATTATCGAAGCCATTATTATGCGCGATTTATTCGGCTTGCTCTGGCTCTGCTCCGCCTGGGCAAAGTCAACTATACGAACGTTACCCACTTCGCCAGCACGAACCACGCGCAACTGCTGGATGTTGTTGAGCATGGTTGTATAGACTTCGTTGTTTACCGCCACTTCTTCTTGCAGGCGCTTGACCTCTTGCTGTGTAAGCGGCATCTTTTCGGCATTCTTCTTGAGCGCAGACAATTCTGCACGCAATTTGTTCTGCTGCTTGACAATCGTTTGAACATTTGGGTGTTCCGCCTTGAACAGGCGCATGGCTGCCTGGCGCTCCTGCTCCAACTGCATAATCTGGCGTTGCAACTGGCCTTCCTTGTCGAGGTGGGCCTTGGTTTCGCCGCTAATATCCACGGAGCCGACCTTGTAACGGTAGTCCGCCAAGACCTTCTCAGCACTGTCCAGCTTGGCCTTGACCCCAGGCAGTTGCCCCTCGAGGAATTCCAAGGTCTTTTCGGCCTCGGCACTGCGCATTTCCACATTTTGGCGCAGGTAGGTCTTAGCGATAGAGTTCAGTATTGATGCGGCTCGGTCAGGATAACGATGACTGTAACGGACAGAAATAATGCCGGTCTGCCGCCCCTTTTCCATAACATTCAAAGACCCCATCAAGGCCTTTTCTGCTTTTAATGGAGAAATCTTCCATAAAGAGAATCTTTGACCTGCATAGGCCTTCATATGCTTTACGCGTATAGCAAGAGTATCGCCCTCGTAGGCAGCCTGTACAATATCTCCAACACGGCCTTCTAGAACTGGAGTTCCTTCTGGCGAAACAATCTGATATTCATCTTTACTTTTGGCGACGGCAGTCCATTTCTTGGATTGGGCTTTTTGTGGAATCCGAAGAGAGTCAAGGTCCATTCGCCCTTCGCGATGAGTAATCCTGTCCCAGACACCTATTGGCCTTGCTCCCATGTATATTTTTTCGGCCTCTACAACATGGCTTAATACCATACGGCTCTTGATGAGTTCGATTTCGGCATCGGCCGGGCTGGCCAAGTCGAGCACTGCGCCCATCTCGCCCATCGCCTTCGTGGCTTTACTGCTGTTTCCCTTAAGGTTAACCTGTAACAGGACGTCACTAGTAAACGAAGGCCGAACCCACATCGCGTATGTTGTGCCCAAAATCAAGGCTACGATGACGATTAAGAGGATTTTAAATTTCCCCTTCCAAAGAAGAACAAGGAAATCTCTTACCGTCAAAGAGCTATGCGATGGAGACTCACGATTTGAGCCATTGCTTAATTGATTGTCGTTAGCCATATTGAACCTGTAGGGAAAAAATAATAAAAATCAACTAGCAAACATCCAATTCAACGCTTTATAAACGAAAGAATCAACTTTCGCTCGTAATCATTCAGCGAGAATATGTAGAACAAAGGGATAAACAGCAGAGAATAGGCGCATATCCCTATCCCCAATTTCCCAAATGAATCAAAGGAGAACCCTTGCATTCCCCAGAAACAGACTGCAGTCAACAATACCGGCACAATGGACATTTTTGCAATTTCAAGCCAAAATCTTAAGATATTTATCTGCTGGCATTTTTGATAATAAACATTCATTACAAAAACCTGGGCAATAACTAGGCCTGAGGCAACACCGATGGCACATCCTATTCCACCATGATATTTCGCCATGGGGATTTGTATTCCCAAGCTACCTAAAGCTACCGCTAAACTGAGTATGCAACGGAATTTCATCTGGTTACGGGCCTGGAGTATAACCAGCCCGATATTCTGGATAAGCGGGACTGTAAAGGGAACAAAAATTATCATTGCAATCACATACGCATCTACATATCCCTCCCCTGCCCAAAGGGAAATAAACGGCCTGCCAAACAAGAAGAATCCGCTCAGTATAAAAATCATTACCGCATATTGAATACGCCCGGTTTTTATAAACAAATCTGATATAGCCTTCCCGTTATCTTTTTGCACGGTCATTGCCGTCACCTTAGGCAAGAAAACGCCGCTTATAGCTGTCGAGAAACTCATGTACATCTGTTGCAGCTGTATCGCCACCGCAAAGACCGCCACGGAGGCCGTACCGACAAAAGCACCTAATACAAATTGCCCCGTACTCCAATAAACGCGGTCCATAACCACATTCATGAAAATCCACAGGGAATAAATGGAAACTTCTTTTAAGAAAGGCCACTGGATCCGGCCAAACATCAATTTGATTTTCAAGAAATGCTTGCAATACCAGAAATTGCTCCCTAATGTCAATATGTTGAAGATGGTCGTGACAACCACCATCGCAATAGCCTTGTAGCCAAGATTCAGCAGGACAATCATCGTGGCGTAATTCAAGACGATTCGTATAATCGAGATAACCTTCTGGAAAACAAACTGCTCATAGGCGGTAATGATGGAACCGAACAGGCTGAACGGGAATGTAATCGCAAGGTTAACCACCATAAGCAAGAGGATAATTTTTGTACGCTCTAGTTCTGTTGCCGTCATCGAAGCGTCAAAGATATTCTCCGTGTTCCAATAAAGGATACCCCCGACAAGCAAGGCGATTAGCCCGATTCCACAGTAAATCAAGAAGAACATACCGAACATCTTATATTGTTCTTCTTGCTTGCCTTCGGCCCTGAACTTTGCCGTATAACGCACGATGGCGTTGCCAAATCCCAAGTCGAGAATGGTCAAATAGGCTACAATCGATGCCGCGATGGAATACAGGCCGTATTCGGATTTCCCCATCATGCGTAGCATGAACGGCGTATAGAGAAGCCCGACAAGGCTGTTGAGGGCCAGTACTACATACGAAAGCAGAGCGCCTATTTTAAGCTGGGACTTGGGCATTTACGGTTCCAAAGCTTTTTTCAGCCAATTCAACGAGAATTGACGCATTTCATCAATTCGCCCAGAATTATACAAATTTAGCAGGGATTCAAAGCGCGAGGCTCCGCGATCTTCATTATAGATACACTTGAATTCTTTCTCGAATAGTATGGAGAACGCCGTCCCGTGGAAAGAATCCGTCACAATATACGATGCATCGCGGAACATGGCCAGCCATTCTGGGACAGAAAGAGACGCGTTAGAATCTGCCGAGAACACCTTAAGGACTAGTCCTCTTTCTTTGGCTTTTTCCTCGCATTCTTTCTTGACGGCTTCGTTCATACCAAGGACATACGCTGCAAGGTATTTTTCAGAAGACTCTGGGACGTCTTTGCACAGGTCCAGATAGTCGGATTTATCTAGCAACAAAGTCGGATCCAGTACCCATGCGGCATCAACGCCAAGATGCTCCTTGCACAGTTTTACGCCAGATTCCTCACGAACACTGATGGAATCAAATTTCTTGGCAAGAGCAGAACAGGCTCTAGTTTGTTTTGCCGTATATTCCCAATCATCGACGCCAAAAGACGCCGCATAAGCAATTCTCTTGATATTCTTTTTCTTTACGTCACGCAAGAACGCTTCGTAAATGTTATCGGAATACCTTGGCCGCCAAACTTGATCGCTCCCGACAACTATAGCATCCGCTTTGGCAATGGATTCCTTTTTTTTGCCCTTGTTTTCCGCAATCTTTATTGTTTTTAGTTTTGATTTAATGAAAAATTCGAAATTCTCTGACAATTTTTCCGTTTTCTTTATCTTGGCAAAAGGTCTTCTTTTTTTAGTGAAGAAAAGAAGGCTTGTTTTTAGCCAAGACAGGCAGTATATCCACCACGAACACGGCTTTATTCCTGCATCGAGAGTTTCTACTGTATGATGCATTTTCAGTAGAACCTTCTGGAGGGCGTAATTCTGTAATACGCCCCCATAGTTATTACGCAAAGGCAATGTCCGTATAACTATCCGCATATTTTTTTCATTCTTGAATATTTTTTCGCAAGGAACAAAAGCAGTCGAGAAATATTCCAGGACCTGCATAAAGCCATTTTTATCAAACGATCAACGATGTCCGTGCTATGGAATAGGTAAGAATCTATTTCTGGATACACCCCTTTTAAAAAGTTCTTGTCAGGATTTAGATACAGGAATACATTGCGCTTTATAATCGCCTTTTTTCCAATCAGATATTCATCCAGAGGACCAAAGGTTTTGATTGTCGACAATTGTTCTACACAATAGCACATCGACTCATATTTTTTCTGGGAGAACTTGTTCATTAGGCTGTTGGAATTTATCCCTACGTCGTAGTGATAAAACGCCTCTGGAATGTAGCTAATGCTTATGGGATTTATGCATAGCATACAGTTCACATAGATGTCTTCCCAGACAACCATGTTTTTAGGGAAAGATATCCCGAATTTTTCAAACAGAGACCTGCGAACCAATTTATTCCAGCATGAACCATGGATTCTCGTCAACAAATCAATAAAGACACTCTTGTTGTCCAAAGCCGTAGGTTGTTGTGATTCATAGCGAGATTTATGATTGTTTTCGACAAATATGTCGCATATGACCATGTCAGAATTGTTTGCTTTGGCACATTCGTACATTTTTGAAAGCATCGTCGGCTCAAACCAATCATCGGGATCGACATGGATTACATATTCCCCACGGGCCAATTCCAGCCCCTTCTGGCGAGCCGAACTTACGCCCCCATTTTCTTTGTGACAGCATCTTATCCTGGAATCTTTCTTTACATACTTATCACAAATCTTTCCGGAAGCATCCTTTGAACCGTCATCGACTAAAATCACTTCAAAATTTTGCATTGTCTGTTTCAACAAGCAATCTAAGCAGCGTGCCAAAAAATCTTCAGCATCGTATACCGCAACAATCACGCTTACATTCACTAACGGTTCCATACGTTTCCACCGTAAACATTCAAATAAGAAAACGCCATTCCTTTAGAAGAAAACTTCGCAGAATCCTCCAGGGCATTGCGACCGAACTTTTCTCTCAAGGCTGAATCACTGCACATAGCCACGATTGACTCGGTAATACTCTCCGAGTTCGGTTCAATTAGCAGCGCAGAGTGATTGTTCTTTAGCATGTTTGGAATGCCGCCGACATTCGATGCGATAATAGGCAATCCTGTACCCATCGCTTCTACCAGTGTCATTGGGAAACCTTCCCATAAAGACGGCAAAAGGAACACATCCATTCCATGCATTACAGAATAGATGTCTGATGAAATCCCGCAATAATGTATATACGGGGTGGCCTCATATTTTTCCGCCAATTGCATTATTTCTGATTGCAGAGGCCCTTCCCCATACATGAACAGTTCAATATCCGGGCATGTCTTTTTCGCTTCAACAAAGCCCTCTATTAAATTTCTATGGTTCTTTGCCGTCATAAAGCGGCCCACATGCAAGAACTTCTTTGCTTCTTTAGCGTAGCCATCTACCGGCTGGCACTTATCCAAAGGAATTCCGTTAAATACCACCGGCATTTGGCATAACTTCGGGCCATAGACCTTGCAAGAGGATTCAATCAAGTCGTTGCTCAATGTCACGGGAATGACATTGCAAAATTTAAGTAAAAACCGATTTAAGCAATGATCAATTCTAGTCCCGTCCTTGGAAGCCTCGTTATGGATAGTAAAAACCTTCGTTTTTACGCCGAATATGGACGCAAGGAATTGAGCATATTTTGTCGCATATAAATGCGAATGGACCACATCGGGTTTTTCCTTATGAATGATCCTAGCCAATTTAAGGAAGAAAGAAAAATCTATTCCACCCTTTTTCCCTAATGTAACAAACCTTACCCCTTTGCCAACCATTTCATCAACAATAGATGTTTTCAGAGAATACAAGCTCACGACCAATACGTCATGTCCCATTTTCTTTAATTCAATGGCTAAATTGGCGCACATCACCTCTGCGCCTCCATAGCCGAAATTGGGAATCACTTGCATTATCTTCATCTTACGTTCATCTCATGTTGTTTTCAAGGGATTGCAGGGCATTCTGGGGCAAAAAGCATTCAGCTTTTTTTATGCAATTTAAGCGCATTTCATCTAATTTTTTGTGCGAGGTCATCAAGCCTTCCAGAAGAGCACATAATTGGTCAAAAGAGCCTAATTCATAGCCAAATCCAGTTTTCCCTTCATCTATAATGTCGGTAAAACTCGCCCAACGGCTTGCAATGACTGGCAAACCGGCGGCAAATGCGTCAATGACGGTTCCGGGAATCCCCTCTGTGTAGAATAATGTCGGGAACAGCAGCGCTGAATAATTCTTTAGCACATCCACACTTTTATCGAACGGAACAACGTCCTTGTATGCTACGTTCTGGGGGAATTTCTCCTGCAGTTTCGCGAACCATTCTTCTTCGGAAGGTTCTATCTGGCCATAAATATCCAGGCTACAAGATTCTGGGCCGAAACGCTGATTCATCTTATCGATAGCAGCAACTGCTTGTTCAATCCCTTTCTGCTTCATAACTCTCGAGAATGTACAGAGCCGAAAAACCTTGCCTCTATCTACATTTATTTCTGTTCCCGAAATGATGTTTAAAGGCTTGCAATTGGCCATTACAACCACATTAGAAAACCTCTTCTTTTCTAATGCCTCCCGCATAACGGTCGTTTCGACATAGATTTGATAAATTCTCTTCAAAAAGAAGGTGATCACCGGGCGGTTTTCAATCAAGCTCGGCATCCATCCCCCGATAACTACATAATGAATTTTCCGATGGAAAAGCATATTCATTATGAGCAATAAGGGGACAATCACAAACAGGCCGTTTTGTGCCGGCAGGATTACTACATTCTTGCTCCTGGCAAGAGAAAGGAGCAAAATAAATGGAAGCTTAAATAGCGATGCAATACCGCCGTGCGTATCCATTTTGAGGACTTCTTCTTTGCCGAAGGCACGCTCGAGTTCTGCTGTAACAATTTTTGTTTTTATGGTCTGCCCATTAAGCAGATTCAGCCCTAAGCCAAAATGTCCAATAATCGCAATTCTTCTCATGTCATCGATGCTCCAGGCAAAAGTTTTTACCAAGAAAATAACCTAAAGCAATAGAATAAAAGCCGGACGAAACAATCATTATTTCTGTAACAGGTAAATAGAACATGGAGAAGATGCTTTTACCAAGACCAATGATAATCAATGAGCCAACAACGATAAAAGCATTCCTATTATATCTTAATTTAATCCATGTATAAATGAAACTTAACCAAAAAAGAGTATACGCCAATATACCAAGTACACCTTGCTCCAAGAAAATAGCAATCCAATCGTTATGGGCGAAAGAAAAGGTCACGTTCAATGTGTTTTGTGCACCTATTCCGAACAAGAATGACTTTATAGAAAAATTATTGTCCATATATTCAAGTATAGACGACACTAAGAGTCCTCTTTGACTTGAATATCCATTTAGGGTGTCTTGATATCTTATTGCAAAATAGGGGCTGTTTTGAAAATGGTACAGGGTAAATTCATACAAACCGAGTAAAAATGCAGATGAAACTGTGATAAAGAGGATTTTCTTTTTTATGGAGGATTCCGAAAAAAGGCCCCACATCATAAATAAGATGCACATACTTCCCAAAAGAATCGTGCCTCTTTTTGCACTCAAAATAAAGAACGCAAAGAAAATGAAAAAAAGAACAAATTGAAGCAGGATTTTCTTTTTAAACAGGATCACCAATGGCAAAATACTTAGGAAATAATATACAACGGTAATAGTAAACTCTTCTTCCCCTGTCTGAAGAAGTTGGGCCTGAGCCATCATTTGCTGTTGCGATACATTAAATGCATATATAGAAGAAACTAGCATTACAAAAAAAAGAATTTTCATTCCCTTTTCTGTCAATTCTCCCCTACAGGTAAAAATATAAATCGGAATAACTGACAACATCGAAATTAGAAGCCATAACATATACCGATTTGTTTCAATATAGATCTTCCCTGAAGGCCAAAAAACATTATCCCCAACCAAAAAATGCCCGATACCATAAATAGACAAAATGCCAACAAAGAGCAATGTGCATTTAAAGAAGGGTATTAACTTGTAATTTGCCACGAAATAACAGGTGTAGCCAAACGCAGCAAATGCTAAAAAGAATAGCAGGACTATATATACTTTCGTGGAATAATAAACAAAGGGTAAAAAGGATAAGAATATCCATGTGAAGATATAGATATATGGAAACGTCGAGACTATTCGCATTATCCACGCCCCACATACTTCATCTTCTTCCACACGCCAAAGAAGAGGTTGCGGCCTGTATTAAACAGGGATACAACCGGATTCATTCCTTCGGCATCGCGGTAGAGCTTGTAGTGCCACTTGATGAGTGACGTATAGCTATGGTTGCTTATCGAGCCGGTGCGTTTGCGGTAGCGGGCCAGGT
>JAEEGG010022662.1_pt1 | contig 12337 bp, 11 predicted proteins | sample 9134161 | NCBI WGS metagenome assembly JAEEGG01 (sample SAMN16246543, study PRJNA631951) | gut metagenome | biome: gut microbiome; feature: rumen; material: CR-attached | host: Bos | place: Iran: Karaj | collected 2018-10
CTGCTTGCCGGGCATGGCGTCCAGGGAGAAGCGGGCTCCTACCTCGGACACGCGCTCCGCGCCCTTGGCGATAACCAGAAACTGCACAATGGAAATGATAATGAACACCACCGCGCCCACAATGAAGTTGCCGCCTACCGCAAAATCGCCGAAGGTATAGATGATTTCGCCGGCATCGGCCTGCAGCAGTATCAGACGGGTGGTGGAAATGTTCAGGCCCACCCGGAACAGGGTGGTGAACAGAAGCAGCGTCGGAAATGATGAAAACGCCAGCACGTTGGGCACGTACATGGTCATCATCAGAATGATAAAAGAAGCCCCCAGATTAATGGAAATCAGAAGGTCCACCAGAGGAGTGGGCAGCGGAATTATCATGAGCACGATAACCGCAACCACCAGTCCCACAAGAATAAAGTCAGCCCGCTTGGTAATACCGGCGGAAGCCGACTGCGCCAGATCAAAAAGACTCACATTAATCCCTTGCCGTCAGCTGTCAGCTCCAGAATGAGAACCCGGGATTCTTCTCCGCGGCCCTCCTTAAGCAGAGCCCGGGCCCTTAAAAGCATCATGGCCCGCATAATCGATTCATCGGATTTAAAAAATGACATGTCATCGGTGAGAGCAATCACCTCGCTGTAGGACCGCATCCGGTCATGACATCTGGCCAGCATGCCCCGGGCCCAGACATCCCCGGGATTAAAGGTCAGCATCACCTTGAGAGTCCGCATGGAACTCTCAAAGAGATTTACCCGGTAATAGAAATCGGCCAGCGTCTTCAGGGCTTCGATATCCCTGAGACTTAAAACGCTTTCTTTCATGAAACAATCAACTCGGCCGCATCTTCAGCCATTACAAAAACCCGCATCAGGCGGCTCCTCGCTGCCGGCGCGGTCTAATTCAGCATCATGCTGGTATAAACCCGCAAAAGATCCGCATTATTGAGGAGCGGCTTTACATCGGCATTCAAAAAATCCTCTATGTTATTATCATGGATATTGCTGAGCTTTTGCACTATATTTTCAAGCTCCCGCTCAATTTTGTTAGGCTGCAGGAGATCCACGTTCTTGAGAGAAAAGGCGAAAGCGCCGGCAATCTTGTCATGGAAGGAGTTTCCGGCATAAAGATCCTGAACCCTGACATCCTGCTGCAGATTGTGCACCAGCTCCTGAGCTTCGGGAAGATGGACATCAAACTGGGGCGCCAGGGGCGAGTCCAGTCCCAGAGTACTGTTAAAGATTTCGTTACTCATTTGTCATAATCTCCTCATATTGCCGCTTCAGCATAATGATGGCGTTTTCAATATCTGCGGCTCTGGCGTTCAACGGAATGTCGGTCATCATCAGAGCCTGTTCGCCGGAATAGCCCAGCGTGAAATTTATCGAGCTCAGCTGTTCCACGGAGGAATGGGAGAGAAACTTCTGCATCAGGCCGTGATCATACTGCGGCACCGGAAAACGCAGGGACAGAATCAGGGGCGGAACTATCTTCACCGCGCCGTCTTCGCTGATGAGCTCCTCGTTAACCCGATACTCCAGACAGAAATCCAGTGTCCCGTCAACCCGGAAACAGAGCGGATGATCGCGGTCAAACTCCTCAATATCCACTCCGATTCTGGCAGCAAAATCCTTCACTCCCTCCTGAATCACTCTTAATTACCTCCGTTTTCGAGCCAGGCGTCCTCGGCGTCCACAAGACCGTCAATCAGCTGCTCCATGGACTGAATGATACGCAGTCTGGCGTCATCCTTGTCAAACAAATCAGTGCTGAGATTACGGACTGAGTTTAACAGATCCTGGGCCAGAAGTACCTCAACTTCCGGATTCTGCTTTGCAACATCACCATAGAGGTCACGAATGCTCTGAGGATTGATGTAACGCTGCTTGGACAGATTGAGAAGTCCGGTAAGCACCTTTGAGGGACTGACCTCGGTCTTAATGCCGTGCACATCGCCCAGTCTGGAGGTAAATCTGTTCATTACCTGAGTGGCGCTGTTGAGGCTTCTCACCACGCTGAGATTGCGGCCCACAAACTCCAGCACTACCGGCTCCTGGGAGGAAAGCGGGCTAGAAATGTCGGCGCCCAGAGACTTCAGCATGAAATCCACGCCTTCGTTGATGCGGTCATCGCCGAACTTGCCGGCAATGAAGTCCAGCATCTTCAGAGGATCGTCGCCGTTGCCGGAAAGCTCGCTGTAGGCCTCGGAGAGATAGACCCCGTCGCCCAGATCCGAGCTCTTTGCCACATCCACGGAATTGAGGGAGGCCAGAATCTCCCGGGAGCTTTCCCGGAACAGTTCTTCTGCGGCATTTTCAAGGAGCTTCTTCTCGGCGGGATCCGTGGCCTCCTGAGCGGCCTTGCTTAAGAAGGCGTAATTGGAGGACGGATGACCGCCCAGCTCCTTAAGGGAATTCAGAAGCTCCCGGGCATTGTTAACGCCTCTCTTCCGGCAGTCCTCGTAAACTCTCTTCTTGGCTTCGAAATCGGCATTGTGGAATTTGACTATCAGTTCATAAAGAGCCTGAGTCTTTTCCACCATCAGAGCTTCCACATGAGCCTTCTGCTTTCTGTCAGCCAGCTTTGTCTTGCGGGAATTGTCCCGGACAAAGGTCATTTCCTCGGCGGCATCCTGCACTGCGGATACGGGATCCTTTTCAATCTGAACAGACATGCCGTCCAGCTGCCCCTCGGTGCGGACCTGAGCGGCATTGGCGCCGGTCATGCCCTGCTCTGCAGTGGAAATTCTCTGGGAATTATCAATAATGTTGCTTCCGTCAATCATGGTATTTACCCCCGTTGTTCGTTTATATGTAATTGATTGCTTTTGCCCTGATAACGTTCAGGGAGGGCTTTCGGTTACAACTGCCGGCTTATCAGCCGCGGCGCTCTCTTAATTGCGGGATCCGGATCACTTTATTCAGGGACATCTCGGATTCAGGGATCGCCTTGTTTTCCGGAGCGCCGGAGCAAGGCCATGGCATCAGGACTTTCCCGCGGTTTCCGGCTGCTCGCCGGCCTTGAAATTATACACCGGCCGCAGCACTTCGATGATGTCCGCGGTCTCCCGGGCAGACCCGATAATGTCCTCCAGAGATTTGTAGGCCATGGGAGCCTCGTCCAAGGTGGCGGCGTTAACCGAGGTGCTGTACACTCCGGCCATGGACTTCCGGTATTCCTCAAGAGAGAGCGTCTTCAGGGCTTTGGTGCGTGACATCAGGCGGCCGGCTCCGTGGGGAGCGGAACAGTTCCATTCCGGATTGCCTTTCCCCCGGGCCAGAATGCTGCCGTCCCTCATGTTCACCGGAATCAGCAGGAGTTCTCCCTCCCGGGCGGAGACGGCCCCCTTCCGAAGAATCATCTCCGCCGTGTCAACGTAGTTGTGCACCGTATGAAAAGCGTCATATCCCTTAAGTCCGGCATAATCCAGAATAAGCTCTGCCATGATTTCGCGGCTTCTTCTGGCAAAGCGCTGGCAGATCTCCACGTCATGAAGATAGTTCTGAAAGTCTTCTCCGGAGAGACTGGCGAGATCGTCAGGAACCTCGGATGCCGGAAAGCTTTCGGAAAGCTTTTTAAGAGCCTGGCTGATTTCCCGCTGCCGGCCCTGAGCTTTCAGTTCGGCCACGATCCTTTGCCGCTCTGCCCCGAGTCCGCCGTCCCGCTGCTGGCTGATGGCTCTTTTCTGGTAGATATCGGCCACCTGCTTCCCCAGATTCCGGCTGCCGCTGTGGATAATAAGATAATGAATGCCGTCCCGGGAGACATCCGCCTCGATAAAATGGTTGCCGCCCCCCAGAGTGCCCAGACTCCGCCGGAGCCGGTCCAGGTTTTTAAGGTCGGAAAAGCAGCGGAGCTCGCTTAAGTCGAAGGACTCCTGTTCCCGCTCCCAGACGCTGAGTCCGGAGGGAATCCGGCGGGCTGCGGCGTCCAGCTTCGGAAAATCAATCTCTCCGGGCCCCATGTTCACGGTATACATGCCGCAGCCGATATCCACCCCCACAATGTTGGGCACAATTCTGTCGGTTACCGTCATGGTGGTGCCGATGGTGCACCCCTTCCCGGCATGCACGTCCGGCATGATTCTGATTTTGCTGCCCCGGGTAAACTCGTAATCGCACATGCGCCGGATCTGCTCCGTGGCTTCGTCCTCGATAATCGCGGCATAGCAGATTGCAGTATTGCATTTTCCCCTTATTTCCATCATGGGCATTTCTCCTGAACTTCCGGCATTCTGTCATAGCTTCATCTTATTCAAAAACAGCCCCGGACTCCCGCTTTCCGGGATATTTGCTTTGCAATCTGCCGGAGCCGTCCCAGTTTTTGGAAGGCATAACAGGAGATAAAAAGGCGGCGGACGGAATACAGAGGATGGCAGGCAATGATGACGGGTGAAGAGGATTAATAAGGAGAATGGAGGGGAGAGAGGGAGAGAGGGAGAGAATGAGGGAAAAGAGAAGCTGCGGAACTGAAAAATGCCGCCCCGGATTACGGAACGGCATCTTTAAATTTACCGGCCTGGCTGGTTATCTGTTAACCGCGGGCAATGGAAGTGGTCGTATCGCCGGACTTGCTGATGGCGGACATGGCGCCCTGGCTGTAGGAGCTGACCTTGGACATGAAATCCTGCACAAAAATCATCTGCTGCTGGGTATCGCTGCCGATGGTGCCCTGAATGTCCTGCAGAGACTGGATAATGTCCTTGGCAGTGCCCACGGTCATGGCGGGGCCGGCCTTCTTGAGGTTGTCCAGCACCTCCTGCACATCAGCGGTGCTGACGTCTCTCCAGCCAATGCTCTTCACGCCCAGAAGATCCCGGGTGCTGATATTGTGGTAGTTAGGATAGTGCTTGGTGTTGTAGTTAGCGCCCGAATCCGCAATGGCCTTTCTGACATTACCGATGTCGGGAATATTGGCAACGCGAATATTGCCGCCATGAGCATCGTCAATGGACTTCTGAAGGCATTCAATGGCGTGCGTGTAGCTTTGCGGAATGTCCACCTTGATGCCGTATTTATTGCACATATCGATAACCTTGTTAAAATCCTCAATCTTGGACTTGTCGATATTGTCGGTGTCCTTAAGATTTCCGCAGGCAGTGCGAAGAGCCACAATAACATTGGAAATTTCCTTGGATTCCTGCTGCTTCTGCTTAATGGCATCAATCCTGTCCTTGGCATACTCGCGGTTTTCAATGGCGAGGTCGTTCTGAAGCTTGGCAAACATCAGCTCCACACTGGTGATAGCAATTTCATCGCCACGATTGGAAGTCTTAGCAACTTCCTGAGGATAGGCGGGTTCAAGGGAAGGACAATTTCCGGTATTCATATTAACTTCTGACATTTTCGTAATCTCCTTTGTCTGGGATTTAAATTGCGTTCTGTGTGGTTAACGAAACTATGTCTTAGAGGTTACAAAAAAAAATGACTTTTTTCTTGGGCTTAAATCTCAATATGAACCAAAAGCTGCGATCGCGGCGAAAAACGTTTTCATAAGACGCCGGGTTAAAGAAACTTCCGGCAGAAGCGGAGCCGGAAATTCCGCCGCCGGAACCGGCATTATCTGTCCGGCAGCTTTTTCTGGCTGTACCTGTTGATCCTGCCCTCCTCGCAGTTTTCCGGATCGGGCATGAAATTCCGGATGCGAAAATCTGTCTCCCGCTTCAGAATTTCCCGATCCCGGGCCGGCAATCCTTCTGACCAGAAGGTAAAGAGATAGAGCTGTTCCGGACGGCACTGACTTTGCGGCGCGGATCTTTTTTCCATATGGCCGGAGATCCGGATCTCCCGGCCCCGCTGCCAGGAACTGCAATTCTGAAAATCAAACCCCTCGGCATTGCCCTTGAAGGAAACCCGGTCATGACAGAAGGACTTTATCCGGGCCGGAATATCCTCCCCGTGAATACCGTCAGCGTCGTAAATCATGTACCCGAAATGATCATCGCTGCCCGGTTTGATGTAGGTCTTGGCAATAGCAATATAGGACGCGCCGATGCCGCTGCCGTCAGAATCATAGGTAGGAGGATAGGAGAAAACCGGAAAAATCAGGTAGCCCGCATTGAGAGCTTCCTTGCCCGGATGATCCGTAGGCCATTCGTCTGAAATGCAGTCCTGGGTGCAGAAGCTGACGTTTTCCTCCTCGAAAAGCCACGGCATCCCCTCCTGGTAATCCCAGAAAAGATCCCGGTGCTCCTCCGGGATGCGGCTATCAAAAAGCAGCACCTTGTAGAACATCTCGTCAAAGACGGCAAATCCCTCCATGGAGCCCTGCTTGCCCTGGCAATTGCTGAAAAGCACCGTGTCGTTGCATTCGCCCTCGCAGCAGTACTCATCGCACATGTCAGGATCCTCGGGCTCTTCGGGAGGCGTTCTTTTAGCTGTCATCCCGGGACAGGAAAAATAGTCCTTAACCAGATTCCGGATCCAGCCGGGATCCTTTAAATCGGAAGCCTGCCGGGGCACCGGGTACATCTCGGGATGAACCGCAAAAATCTGGTAAGCCCGGGCGCCGTTTTTTTTGCTGGTAAAGACCCGGCTGAAAAAGGAGTTCGGATAACCGGAGACCGGCTCTATGACATAGTCCTGCAGGAAAGCGGCGTTATCTTCGGAATCATCTCCGGCATCGCTCTCAGCCTCGGCCACGCACACCGGAGCTGCGGCCAGAAAAAACAGGGGAAGAGATTTCAGGATTCTTCTCAGTATTGCGGTCATCTGATAGCTCATAGGTTCCTTCTTTTTCTGTTGTTTCTGTTGTTTCTGTTGTTTCTGTTGTTTCTGCTGTGATTGTGATATTGAGGGAACTGAAACAGGCTAAGGCCCCTCGGAATGAATTCGCTGCAGAGCTAAACGGCCTGCGTTCTGATGAGCCCCCGGCGGCGAAAAAAGGTAATAAGCCCCTGACAGCCCTCGAGCACATCATTGAAGGTTTCATCAAAATCGCCGGTATACCAGGGATCGGCAATATCCCGATCGCTGCCGGCAAAGGACAGGAGCTTATGCACCCTGCCCTCCGGATCGCCGTCCAGCATCCTCATGAGATTTCTGATATTGGCCTCATCCATGCCGATAATCATGTCGGCGTTTTTATAATCATCCCGGGTGATCCGGGAAGCCCGGTGGGGCAGCGCCGGGATGCCGGCCCGGCGCAGTCTGGTCAAAGTTCCCCGGTGCGGGCCGTTCCCGATTTCCTCGGAGCTGGTGGCCCGGGAATCAATAATAAAATCCTCCTGACAGCCCAGCTGATTTATCAGGTGCTGAAAAACAAACTGCGCCATGGTGCTGCGGCAGATATTGCCGTGGCACACGAAAAGCACCCGAATTTTCATCAATTGATCGTCCCGAATTGCCGGATATTGCCCATTTCTGCAAGGTTTGCCGGCTCTCAAACGGATGCAGGTCTGCCATACGTAACATTAACACAAACGGCAAAAATAGCCAAAATACTGCCTTTTGTGTACACGAAAAGTAGTCAAATCGTAGTCAAAATCCGGAGGCTGACTACTCGGATACTTTTAATACGCTGGGGTGATGTTATATGTAGGATGCCATGACAACATTCATTGCATACACACAAACGCAAGGCTATTAACAGATCGTTTCAATACCGACATTAGTCTGAATCTATATGCAGACGGTATTTTCCGCAGTGCAGGCAACGAAACAGATAGCCTGTTACACTGCCATTTTTGGTGAGGTATTCATTTATATCCTCAATAGAATAACCATCCGGCCAGTGTTCAATGTAATCGTTAAGAACCTGATCTTTTATTCCCAGTTCATCCAGTTCTTTGATCCCGACAGGGCCAAGATATTCGCAGTAATCATCACAGCATGACAGCCAAAATTCACCCTGCCATGACATATAACCAGGGGTTCTTTGAAAAAGTTCTTCAGTTTTTTGCGGATCGGAAACATGTTCAGCATCCTGAACAAAGCTGGCGTCAAATTTTTCTGCAGCCTTTCCATTATGAATGCATTCAAGACAGATGCAGTCAAGATCATCTTCAGCATAAACATTCTCAATGTACTTTGTTACCTTCTTTCCGCAGCAGTTACAGATACCTTTTCCATGTTTCAGAATTTCGTCGGTATTTATGTTTGGGTGATACTTAAATTTTATTCGTTTCATGATTTTTTCCTTTTTAAAACAGCTTACGATTCGTCGTATGTCGTTTAGCGGTTACTTTTGCTTTACGATAGTGAGAAATATGAGAATCCTCAATTTTCCCGATAACATCCATTTTGGGCTTCATTTACTCATGCTCTTTTCTAAACTCTTCATCTGCTCGTTGAGCATATCGTTGATATGTTATTGGCATAATTACCCGCAGTGCACGCAGTCAGAACCGGCAAATACCATGGCGTAGGCCTTAATCTGTCTGTCCCGGAACTCCAGGGCTGATTTGTATCTCAGAACCTGCTCCGTTGCGTCCTTTATGAGAGTCTTAATCTTTGCTTCCGTGGCTTCGGTTTTAGTGGCGTACTTAAGCTCAAAGAGATAGACGCATTCATTATCCTGACCTACATTCACAGTAATCACCAGATCAGCAAATTTCTCTCCGTCTCCAACTACCCGAAGTGATTTCTGCATTTCTGAAAACACCGTGTCCATGGAATCCAGCTTGGTGAAGAGTGTCAGATTAAGAGCCATTTCACTCATGTGAGTCAGTACCTGATTGGTGAAAATTCTGCTCAGAAATTCAGTGCATGATGATGCGAATGAACTGATGTCATCCTGAACATTCTGCAGTGCCGTTATATCCAGCGCTGAATCTGAAAAAACTTTGCTCGGTTTTAATCGCAGGTCTGCAGTGCACTGCGCAAAGAGCTTTGACATGAAAAGATTCGGAATCTTAAGAGCCAGTCTGCCTATTCGAGAAAGTGTTTTATCAATGGTAAGATACCCCAGGTAGTAGAGCATTGACAGAAGCTGAATACGATCATATCTGGCTGTTTTATTCAGGTTGATGTTTTCCGCCAGTTCCTTAATGAAAAATCTGTTATCACTGAGATAGGTATTGATAATTGCATCTGCAAGGCCGGGTTCGGCAATTTCAAAAAGTTGCTTAAGTTTGGAACCGTCATGGTCTGATGCGGGGTCCAGATAATCCTCCGGTGGGAGAAACTCACCTGCCAGACGCATTTCGTCAAGATAGTACAGACACATGGATGAATTGAACACCGTGTGTTCTGCCTGATGACTGAAACAATAGCCATCATATACTGGTTTCATTCTGGCAATGATTTCCTCAACACTTACTCCAATCTGTTCGATGTCAACGAGTTTTGGTATCAATTCTGTTAGTTCTTCTTCTGTGAAGCCTGCATATTCGTTAAAACAGGCGCGAGATGTAACATTTCGGGCAATATTAAAACCGGAAGTAAGAGAATCAAGGGATACAGATGACACTCCGGTAATAAAGGTTTTGGAAATACAATTTGCATTTGCCGCAGCTGCCTTAATGGCGGCATAGAATGCTTTCAGGAATCCGTTATCACCGGTGATGGTACGAAGCAGTTCAATATCCTGTGAAAGGATCTGATCGGCAAAATTATCGTATTCGTCAATCATTACATAGAGTCTGCCATAATTATTGTTATCAGATGCACTAATACTTAAAACTGCTTTTGCGTAATCGGAATAAGCTGATGCAAAGTTATTAAACAGTGTGACGGAGTCTGACTTATCAAGCTCCTTATAATCAAAAGTAAAATCAGGATATCTTCTTTTGAAGTCATCTATGCCGTTTGCAACAGCAGAAAAAAAGCTGTTCAGCATGGCGGTATTACTTTGGGTGTTAACCATGGAAAAGTCAAAATTGATAACATGGTAGGTGTTATGACTGGGAAGTTTTTTCGTATAGATACTCTTTCCGTTAAAGATTTCCTCATATCTGTCTTTGTATGAGATGTCGTAGAAGCATTTCAGCATCTGAACAAAGGTACTTTTACCAAATCTTCTCGGACGCAACAGAACCGGATAGCAAGGAGTGTTCTTTCTTTCCAGTTCTTTAATAACAGAGCTTTTATCTGCAAAGGCAAATCCAAGTTCACGGAATGATTCGTATGCAACCTCACCATACGGAGTACTTAACAGTTCAACCTTATCTTCGCTCATAATGAATCATTAATCACCTCTTCCCTGAAATCTCTGCTAACGAACAAAATCCATGCAGTTCTAATTTATTGCCGATTTGTACCGAGAATCAGAAAAATGCTTAACACCTTACTGTCAAATATTATAGGCATTTGCCCTAAATATCAACATCGAAGACCGTTTTGTGGAATGTAATCCACCGTTGCAGAGAGGTGGTTGTATAAGATTTGGATGAAGATGATCCGGAAAGGGAAAGCCCGTGCCGTAATAGTCATGAGCTTAAAAGGATTAGTGGAGGAGTGGCTTAGATGTACTTGAACTGACTCTCCATACTGCGCATGGTATCTCAATGTTATTGATTTCCTTTCTGGAGTTCTCCTGCTCTGCATCGGCAATTTTGGAGAGGGAATCCGTTAGAGCAGACGTGTCGGCTGAAAGCCTGATGGTGCTGTCGTTCATTTTGAAACTCCTGAAAATAAAAAAGGATCTCGATTAAGAGATCCTTTGAATGTAAGTATTAGTATTGATTGGAGTTTTTAATCCAGTTTTTCAATCAGACACTGGTGATCCTTGGTTTTAGGATCGTAGTTAATACCTACGAGAATGATATTTTTAGTGTATTTTTTTGTATAACGCTTGTAATACTCCTGAGTTTTAATCTGTCGAAGAGCAGTTTCTGCAGATTCTCCGTACTTAAACTCAATGAGGATAAGAGGTTCAGATCCTTTAACTGACGGCTCGTACACTAAATCCACTCTGCCTTTGCCAGCCTGATCTTCCCTGTGATAGTCATAATCATCGCGTGTTGACCAGAGCAACCCCGTTATAACGCAGAAAGTAAGAGCAGACTCAGAGTTGTAATCATAAATTGATACGGAAGGAGAGTTATGAACGTCCTGAATAAGTTCGGCAACTTTGTTTCCGTCAAGTGCTTTGATGGCTTTCAGAAGATTTTCGGAACGCTCTATGGTTTCCATGCGTTCATACCATTCCTGCTCTTTTACAATATCCATTAGTGCGGATTTTATTTCTGCATTAGGGATATAGGCTATTCGACGATTTTTATTGTTTGCTGTTTTAGCCTGTTCATCCTGTTCTATTTTTTCTGTTTGTTCTGTCGTATCTTCATTATTATCTTCTGAGGATTTTTCTTCTTCAACATTATCGCCGTTTGGATTCTTGCAGCCGAGATAACCGAGGCACACAAGAAGACTGAGTATATCATCTTCGCTTTTTATGCTGACCATGTCATTCTGGAATCTTCCGCAGTTGAATGCTATCTCCCTTCCTTCAATCAAATTCAGAATATCTTGCTTGATTCCGTCAAAGTTCATATTGATCAGCCGCACAACCTCTTCGTTTGATGATGTTCCGCTCCAGTAACTTATACATTCATTCCTGCTCACCGCTTTAGTAACGGAGTTAGGGTTGTATATGTCCACACCTTTAATTTTATACCCTTCATACCATTCTTTTAAATCCTGATGTGATATTTGACATTTAGGAGATTTTACAATTTCAGCAACTTCATCCTCGGTAAAACCGAAGTATTTGGCAAAATCTCCTGGTGCAAGCATATTGTATTCGTCAAATCCGTTTAATGCTGATTGAGAGTTGTATTTCTTGATTGGGAGAATACCTGTAAGGTAAGCCAAAGCAAAACAAGCATATCCATCATCAGATTTAAATAAATCTTTCAACAGATTAATGAAAGCCTTCTGTAGCGTTTCATCATGACGATACTCTCTGTATACCAAATCCCATTCATCCATAATGAATATAAACTGTGCGTTTAAGTCTGTTTGTAAAGCAGATAAGGCCTCAAGAAGTCCGGTGTTTTCTATGTCATTATTTTCAAAACATTCAGCAAAATTTTTCTGTCCTCGGAGTTCCTTGATTATTGAATATTCAAGATAATCAACCAGACTTTCAACTCCCTGAACCTTTTTTGTCTTTTTAAGATAGTTCTTGTAGCGACCATCAATAGAATTCATATCGATGTAAATAACATCGTACTTATTCAGGTGTTCTTTGAAACTGTTCTTGTTTGAAATTTCCAAATCGTTAAAGATCTCTTGTCCTGCATACCCTTTGGAATAATAAGCAGAAAGCATATGAGCGGTTACGGTTTTTCCAAATCTGCGGGGACGGGTAACAGCGATGAGATTTCCATCGGTATTAAATAGTGCATTGGTTTTTTCAATAAAATCCGTTTTATCAACAAACACTCTGGTATCTTTCGCTTTAA
>JAEEGG010022665.1_pt1 | contig 12337 bp, 8 predicted proteins | sample 9134161 | NCBI WGS metagenome assembly JAEEGG01 (sample SAMN16246543, study PRJNA631951) | gut metagenome | biome: gut microbiome; feature: rumen; material: CR-attached | host: Bos | place: Iran: Karaj | collected 2018-10
TAATAGATTACGTTTTATTTGTTTTATTAATAATCCGATATCTTACTTACTAAGGTGCAAAGATAGTGATTTTGTTTCATTCCACCGCCATTTCGTGCACATATTTAAATGTATTTAGTTAATGACCTGCTACGAAGGCTTGTTTTTCATTAAGGCCGGAGGAGGAAAAAGGCCCGACCTGGCAGGGATTCAGACGGGATGTATCTACATCCGCCAACTAATTTGCAGCCGTGCGACCGTAATTCGATAACCCAAAGGCAGGAATAAAGAGAGGTGCCTGCTAAAAGGTTGTGAGGTGCTGGATAAAAGGTTGCGAGGTCCTTTATAAAGTTAAAACTGCGTCGATGGACATTAAAACTGCGTCGATGGACATTAAAACTGCGTCGATGGATGATAAAACTGCGGCAATGGATGATAAAACTGCGTCAATGATTGTAGTTTTTCAGGGCAAATATGATTATAAGCTATGGCAAATTGTTGCGCTTTTTTATTCCCAGCACTCCAGCTCGTGCTCGATTTCGGGCAACTGGCTGCGGTGGAATGTCGGCTCCTTGATGCCACGGCGACGTTGCTCGCGGTAGTCGTCCAGCAGGCGGAAGGCATACTTGCCCAGAATGACGATGGCAACGAGGTTGCAGGCCGTCAGGAAAGCCATGAAGAAATCGACGATGTTCCACACCAGGTCGAAGCTGGCCATAGCTCCGAACATGACCATGACGCCGCCCGAGAGGATGCGATAGACGGTCATCACCGTCGGGTTGGGGGTGATGAAGCGGATGTTGGCCTCGCCGTAATAGTAGTTGCCGATGATGCTGGAAAAGGCAAACAGGAAGATGGCTATGGCGATGAATACGGGTCCTGTGGTGCCGATTTCCGACTGCAGCGCCGACTGGGTGAGCATGATGCCGTTCAGCTCAGGCACATTGTAAAGCCCGCTGATGAGGATGATGAATGCTGTACATGAGCACACCAGCAGCGTATCGGTAAATACGCCCAACGCCTGAATCAGTCCCTGCTTGACTGGGTGCGACACCATGGCCGTAGCGGCCACGTTGGGGGCACTGCCTTCACCCGCCTCGTTGCTGAACAATCCTCGTTTGATACCCATCATAATCATCAATCCCACGGCTCCTCCAGTAACCTTTTCTATGCCGAAAGCATCCATAACTATTACTTTTATCACATGCGGTATCTCGGTGATATTCATGACGATAACTACCAGTGCTAGTATTAAGTACCCAATAGCCATGAGTGGTACCAATATGGCGCAGACGTGAGCTATGCGCTGAATGCCGCCAAACACGATGAACAAGGCCATAGCAGCCAGCGCGATACCTACCCACATGGGCGACCATCCGAAGGCTTCCTGCATGGCGCCGCAGATGGTGTTGGCCTGAATGGAATTGTTCGACAGGCCAAACTGACAGGTGATGAGTATGGCGAAGAGCACCGCCATCCATCGCTGGTGCAAACCACGCTGGATGTAGTATGCCGGACCGCCGATGAACGAATCTTTGTGGTGCAGCTTGTACAGTTGGGCGAGGGTAGACTCGACGAAAGCTGTAGCCGATCCTAACAGCGCTATCACCCACATCCAGAATACCGACCCCGGACCGCCAATGGCAATAGCCGATGCCACACCGGCCAGATTGCCCGTCCCCACGCGTGTAGCCACAGATACTGAAAAGGCCTGGAACGACGAGATGTGCTTGTTTTTGACCTTGTTTCCGGTCATTTCCTCCACATTCGCCGTGGCCGAATCCGTCAGCAGGCGGAACATCTCGCCAATCATCCGGAACTGCACGCCACGCGTCTTCCACGTAAACCACAGTCCACACGCCACCAGTACACCTATTAATATATAACCCCAGATGGCATCGTTGATTTGGGTAATCAATTCATTCATATCGGCTACAAAAGTAGTGAAAAAAAACAAGCCAACCAAGAACTCAGGTGGTATTTTTTGAATAAAACGTTGTGTGTTTCAAGAATAATCGCTATCTTTGCAAAAAATATTCACTACAAATCATAAAACGATGAAAAAGTACTTGTTTGTATTGGTCTTCGGACTGATGGGTTTGGCAACAGTAACTGACGCGCAACCCTTGTTGAAAACGCATGTGGAAACAGGCGATGTTGAAGGTGTTCTTGACGGTTCCGATCTGGCTGTTTATAAGGCCATACCGTATGCAGCGCCCCCCATTGGCGACCTGCGATGGAGGGCTCCGCAGCCTGCTAAGGCCTGGGAGGGTGTCAGAGTGTGCGACACGTTCGGCCCCGTGCCCCCACAGCCCACACGTCCTGGTCGTATGGCCGACGTGATGAACGAGGACTGCCTGTATCTGGGTATTGCTACGCCCGCCAAGTCGGCCAACGACCGCCTGCCCGTCATGGTGTGGATTCACGGTGGCGGATTCCAGACCGAGTGGTATGGCGGCGACCTGTGGACCAGTCTGGCCCGTCGCGGTGTGGTCATCGTCAGCATAGAATACCGCACGGGTGCGCTGGGTTTCATGGCACATCCCGAACTCAGCAAGGAGTCGCCCGACGGACACTCGGGTAACTATGGATTACTGGATCAGATCTATGCCCTTCAATGGGTACAGCGTAACATCGGCAACTTTGGCGGTGACGCCTCGAAGGTAACCATCTTCGGCGAGTCGGCTGGTGCCATCAGCTGTAGCATGCTGTGCGCCTCGCCAATGGCCAAGGGTTCGTTCCGAGGCTGCATCAGCCATAGCGGTGGCTCGTTTGCCCCGTGGAACGATCAGGCGCGCAGCTTTGGCTTGGACGCTTCGCAGAAGGGAGCCGAGCAGCAGGGACTGGCTTTCCAGAAGCACCTGAAGAAAAAGAATATCAAGCAGATGCGTAAGCTGTCTGCCATGGAACTTTGCGACGGCAATGTGGGCTTCGCAGGCTTCTGGCCGTGCGTCGACGGTTATGTCATCTGCGACGACCAGTACCGTCTCTATGAGCGCGGCGAATATAATGATGTACCCGTTATTGTAATGACGAACTCGGACGAGGGTGCCCTCTTTACCCCCGGCAACATTAAGGCCGAGAACTATCAGGCCCAGATGAAAGGCATGTTTGGTGCCTGGGCTGACGAAGCGTTGAAGGTCTATCCTGGACGTACCGACGACGAAGCTTGGCACGGCAATGCCGATTTCTTCCGCGATATGGGTTTCGCCTGGCCGTCGTTTGCTTGGTTGAACCTGCAGTCGAAGACGGGCAAGAGTGCCGCCTATGCTGCCTATCTGGACCAACCGTCTACCGTCAGTTTCTCGCAGGACAAGCGCCGTCGTGGAGTGGCCCATGCCGACGATGTGATGTATCTGGGTAACACCTTCCTCAGTCAGTCCGACAAATATCCTCACGAAGCCGCTGTGGCCGAAATACTGCAACAGTACTGGGTGAACTTCGCCAAGACGGGCAATCCCAACGGCAAGGGGCTGCCATACTGGCCGTCGTTCGACGAGTCGAAGCCTACCACGATGCAGTTCAGCAACGGAGCCACGCTGATCATGCGCCCCAACCGCCAGCAGATTGATTTCGTCGACCGTTATATGAAGGCCAAGCGCGAAGAAACGGAAAGTTCCCGCCGAGCAAAGTAATCATTGAAAACGAAAGAAAAAATGCCATTTTCTTTCGTTTTCTCTTACTTTTTCGTAATTTTGTAGCGCAAAACGCAGAAACAAGTAAAAATGATGAAACAAAAGATGCGATATTTCCTGTTGCTGGCGGTGGCTTCGTTTGTGACCGAAACCGCGCTGGCACAACAGGTTTTCAAGGATTTACACGAGGTCAAGCGCAAGGAAACACTTTTCGGCATCGCCCGTGAAAATGGGCTGACCGTGCAGGAACTGATTGATGCCAATCCGGAGATGAACACCCCTGGCTACGAGTTGAAAAAAGGTGACGTCATCAAGATTCCCTTTCCTAAAGGCAAGGAACCCAAGGACAATGTCAACGTGATGGCCGAGTCGCCCGTAACGACAAAGGGCACGACGGATATGCGCAAACGGACTATCCGCATTGGTGTCATGTTGCCCCTGCACGCTGAAAACGGTGACGGCAAGCGCATGACGGAATACTACCGTGGCGTGCTGATGGCCTGCGACAGTCTGAAGGCCAATGGCATTTCAACCGACGTTCGGGCATGGAATGTGCCCGAGAATGCCGACATCCGCACCACGCTGTTGGAAGAGCATGTCGCCGACCGCGACCTGATCATCGGCCCGCTGTATACCAAGCAGCTGAAGGCCCTGGGCGACTATGCCCTGCGCAACAACATCAAAGTGCTCATCCCCTTTAGCATCAATTCCACCGAGGTCTACGACAATGCCAACCTCTTTCAGGTCTATCAGAACGGCAACACGCTGAACGAATCGTATGCCTTCCGTTACTACCAACGCTATAAGGACTACCACACCATCCTCATCGACTGCAACGACACGACGAGTACCAAGGGCGGTTTCACGTCGACGCTGCGCCGTAAACTCGAGCAGGAGGGACAAGTTTATTCGATTACCAATCTACGTTCGAGCGAGGCCTTGTTCAAGAAGTGCTTCTCGACCACCCAGCCCAATGTCGTCGTGCTCAATACGAGCCGTTCGCAGGAGCTTAACGTGGTGTTTGCCAAGCTCAACGGCCTGCTCATGACCAATCCCGGACTCAAGATTTCGGTTTTTGGATACCCCGAATGGCTCATGTACACCCGCCAGCATCTCGACAATTTCTATAAGTTCGACGTCTGCGTGCCCACCACCTATTACATGGATCCGCTGGCACCGCGCACCGCACGCTTCAAGCAGAAATACCGCTGGAATTTCCATCAGGACATGCAGAACTACCACGCCAAATATGCCGCAACGGGCTTCGACCACGCCTATTTCTTCATCAAGGGCCTCCACCTGTATGGCGACAAGTTTACCGGTGCTTCCGGCATGGTGGGCTATACGCCGTTGCAGAATCCGCTGAACTTCGAGCGCATCGGCAACGGAGGTTTGATGAACCGTCAAGTCATGTTCGTACACTACATGCCTGAACAGCGTGTCGAAACGCTTAAATTCTGATGCTGGCTATGAGAAAACTACTGATACTGCTGATGCTGGCTCCGCTGGCGCTGAAGGCGCAGGTGGGCGAATACCGCACCGACTTTGCCGTGGGTGTCAATGGCGGCTACATGATGAACAAGATCTCTTTCCAGCCTGACGTGCCTCAAAACATGATGGGCGGACTCACCGGTGGTTTGTCGTTGCGTTACACTTGCGAGAAGTATTTCAAGAGCATCTGTGCCATCGTCGCCGAGGTGAACTACGCCCAGATGGGTTGGAAGGAAAACATCGAGGACAACAACAACGAGCCCGTCTATTATGTCGACGACACCGAGAAGCAGAATCCGCTGTTCTACGAGCGTCGCATCAACTACATTCAGATTCCGGTGATGGCCCGGTTAGGGTGGGGGCGTGAACGAAAGGGATTCCAGGCCTTCTTCCAGATCGGTCCGCAAATAGGTATCTATTTGAATGAGTCTACCACCACCAATTTGGAAGATAATCGCGCCACTCAAACCAAGCGTTCGTCGGTAGTCGTGGCACAGGAATTTATGCCCGTCGAGAAGAAGTTCGACTACGGCATCGCCGGAGGTGCAGGCATTGAGTTCTCGCATCCCAAGGTAGGACATTTTCTGCTCGAAGGCCGTTATTATTTCGGCTTGGGCAACATCTATGGCAACACGAAACAAGATTATTTCGGCAAGTCGAACCACGGAACCATCGTCATCAAGATGAGCTATCTGTTCGACATCATCCGAACGAAAAACGACAAAATTAAATAATTAACAACTATGTTTGAAGGACAACCGAAAGGACTATTTGCGTTGGCACTGGCCAACACGGGCGAGCGCTTTGGTTACTACACCATGCTGGCCGTTTTCGCATTGTTTTTGAGAGCCAACTACGGATTGTCGCCCGCCCTGGCAGGCACCATCTACAGTGCGTTCCTCATGTTAGTGTATTTCTTCCCGCTCATCGGTGGTATCATGGCCGACAAGTTCGGCTTTGGCCGCATGGTGACTACGGGTATTATCATCATGTTTGCAGGCTATCTGCTGCTGTCAGTACCCCTTGGTGGCGACATGATGGCACTCATCGTCATGCTGGCAGCGTTGTTGCTCATCGGCTTTGGAACGGGACTCTTCAAGGGTAACCTGCAAGTCATGGTAGGCGACCTGTACAATGATCCGCAGTATAAGGACAAGCGCGATTCGGGATTCTCCATCTTCTACATGGCCATTAACATCGGTGCCCTCTTCGCACCCACGGCAGCCATCAAGATCAAAGAGTATGCCGAGACGTCGCTGGGCTATTCGTCGAACGACGCCTACCACTTCTCGTTTGCCGTAGCTTGTGCGTCGCTCATCTTGTCTATCGCCATTTATTACATCTTCCGCTCTACTTTCCGCCACACCGAGGGTGGTACGAAGAAGGATGCCGCTAAAAATGTGGACAGCGGTTCTGCCGCTGCCGAGGAGCTCTCGAAGGAGGAGACCAAGCAGCGCATCGTCGCCTTGTGTCTGGTGTTCGCCGTCGTCATCTTCTTCTGGATGGCCTTCCATCAGAACGGTCTCTCGCTGACCTACTTCGCCGACGAGTTCACCGCTCAGTCTGCCGAGGGTCTGCAGGCCATGTGCTTCAATGTGTGGAACCTCGTAGCAGTCATCTTCATTGTCTACGCCCTGTTCTCGCTGTTCCAGTCGAAAACGGGTAAGGGTAAGGCCATCTCGGCCGTAATCATTGGTATGGCCGTGTGTTTTCTCTTCCTGTCCTACGATGCTGATGGCAGCATTACCGTTTCTGCTCCCATCTTCCAGCAGTTTAACCCCTTCTATGTCGTAGCACTCACACCGGTTTCCATGGCCATCTTCGGCTATCTGGCTGCCAAGGGTAAGGAACCCTCTGCTCCGCGTAAGATAGCCTACGGTATGATTGTCGCCGCCATTGCCTATGCCCTGATGGCATTTGGCTCCTTCGGACTGCCCATGCCGCAGACTGAGATTGGTGCTGATGGCAATCCCGTGGCCGTCCATGTGGCCGACGTGACGCCCAACCTGCTTATCATGGTCTACCTAGTGCTTACCTTTGGCGAGCTGTTGCTGTCGCCCATGGGTATCTCGTTCGTGTCGAAGGTGGCTCCTCCCAAGTATAAGGGAATGATGATGGGTGGCTGGTTCGTGGCTACCGCCATCGGCAACCAGCTCGTTGTCGTCGGTGGTCTGCTCTGGGGCGCCGTACCCCTCTGGGTATGCTGGAGCGTGTTCCTCGGCGTCTGCCTTGTAGCCGCCGTCTTCATGTTCGCCATGATGAAACGCCTCGAGAAAGTCTGTTAGCGGCATACGGCCTAAATATAAAATATAAAATAAGAAATAGAGAATAGAATTTACTATGCGTAGCATTTTGTTTTTTATTTCTTATTTTTTATTTAGCACCGCAGGTGCGCAATCATTGACGCTCGTCGAGCTGAATTGCGAGAATCTCTTTGACTGCCACCACGATACTCTGAAGCAGGACACCGAATGGTTGCCTGCTTCAGTGCGTAAATGGACCCCCGCACGCTATTGGCGAAAGGTTAACAGCATCGGCCAGGTCATTCTGTCGTGCCAGGACGAGGGCGTTCCCGATCTTGTGGCATTGGTCGAAGTTGAGAACGACACCTGCATCTTCGACCTCACCCGCCGCTCGCTGCTGCGCCATGCTGGCTACGAATACCTGATGACGCAGTCGCCCGACCTCCGCGGCATCGATGTTGCGCTGCTCTACCAACCCATGTCGTTCCGTCCGCTGTGCTACGACTATCTCGAGGTGGAACCCTTGAAGGATATGCGCCCCACACGCGACATCCTCTATGTCCAGGGCGAAACTCCCGATGGCGACACCCTCCACGTCTTTGTAGTCCATGCACCCAGCCGCTTCGGTGGCGAACGAGCTACGCGTCCCAACCGTCTTCTGGTCATGCAGCACATTGTACAAGTTGTCAACCAGCTGTCGCCAACCGCCAAGGTCCTCGTCGCTGGCGACTTTAACGACTATGCCGACAGTCCCTCGCTTCAGCTTTTGGAGCATCATGGTCTCTATAACGTTACCCACGGCGTTCAGGGGTCGCATGGTGCCCAGGGCACTTACCGCTACCAGGGCGAGTGGGAGAGTATCGACCACGTTCTGGTCAGCCAGTCGCTCCGCAACGCAGTCCGTCAGGTGTTCATCAACGACGCACCCTTCCTCCTCGAGGACGACAAAAAATACGGAGGAGTCAAGCCCCTCCGTACCTTTGTCGGTTATCGTTATCAGCGTGGATTCAGCGATCACCTGCCGCTGGTCGTCCGCTTTCAGTTCCCGTAATCAGAATTCAGGCATGCTGGCGTTGTCCGTCGACTTGAGAGCCATGCATTCCATCTCGATGAGCCAGCCTGAGCGGCAAACGGGCGCATGGACGATGATGCGTGGCTTGTCGGGGAATCGCTCTTCATAAAGGCGGCGCACAACGTCGTAGTCGGCTAAGTCGCGCAGATAAACAATCATGACGGCGACATCGTCGTAGGATGTGTCGGCCTCGTGGAGTAGTGCCTCGACATTATCCCACATACGGTGGGTCTGGCGGACGATGTCCTTCGGATGCTCAATCTGTCCCTTGTTGTTAATGCTCGCGGTGCCGGAGATGATGACGTGACGGCGGTCGCGATAGTCGACATAGGTGCCACGCTCGAAGCTGACGCCATAGTCGCTGGTGCGGTTCAGATGAGTGGGGGCGTATAGATAGTGTATCTGTTCCTTATTAATGCCGGCAATGGCGTAGTTGTCCATCTGCGTCATGACCTGTGCATCCTGAGCCCGCCCGCCAATGCCTGTGGAGGCGATGTAGTGGGTATCCTCGGTCAGTCCCTGGGTGAAGAATATCTTGTTGCGGGCGGCAACGACGCCACCGTAATTGACGTCGACATCGTTGACGAAGAGCCACGTTCGGATGCAGTTGTCGGCCAGCGTGCAGCCCTCCTGAGCGAGCTGCATGATATACTCGTTGAAGAGCAGGCGCGTCTGGTATTCCGAGTTCTGCGCGGTGTTGTGGGCACTGGCATTCCACAGATGTCGGAATGTGCCGTGACGGGCTTCGTAGAGTCCGCTGGGCAACAGACGGGTGCTGACGTTAGTCATCATGTAGACCCACAGACCAATCTTGCTACCGTCAAGGGGTGCCTGTCCGATGATGCTCTTGGCGCAGTCGCTGGTGTCGGCCAGCAGCACGTCATCAGCCTGATTGGCTACGTCGCTGAGAAAGTAGCGCTTCAGAACAGCGGTAGCTCCCTTAAGTTCCTGAGTCTTCAGCTGTTCGTAGCAGTCGAGCACGGCGTCGAGCTGTTGCTGGAAGCCACGTCCTTCAGCACGGGCATGTATCAGTACATGATATTCGACGACTTCGCCCTGTCCCTGAAAGGAGAATATTTCGGCGTATGCGTTATCTTGTTTAAATAGCTTATTCACTTGAGTATGGATTATTCTTTGATGTTAGGTTCTTCGAGTCCGATGCCCTTCTTCTTATCGACGGCTTTCAGTACGAAGCCAAGCAGCAGAGCTGCTACGCCGAGGCTGGCCAGCATGATGAGCGGGGCGGTATAGTCGAACTTAGTGGGGTCGGTGACTCCGGGGTTGGTGGCGTCGAGCACCTTGCCGATAAGCAACGGGAACAGCCACAGACCGATGTTCTGAATCCAGAAGATAAGTGCATAGGCCGAACCGATGACCTTCGCGTCGACGAGCTTGGGCACTGAGGGCCACAGCGAGGCGGGTACGAGCGAGAAGGAACTGCCCAGTACGAGGATGGTGGCGTAGGCAATGATGATTCCACCAACGGCTGAATCCTTGAAGAGTGGTAGGATGAAAGCGAACGTCAGGTGGCAGGCGATAAGCAACAGCGAGCCCAGGATGAGCATGGTGGCAGCCTTGCCTTTATGGTCGACATAGGAACCGAGAATCGGGGTGATGAGTACGGCCAGCAGGGGGAACACGGCGAAGATGGACTCTGCCGACTGGCGCATGTAGCCCATATAGCAATAGGTGATGAGGGCGACAATGCTAATGGCGAGCATGCCATACTGGCGACTTTTCTGCTTCTGGAAGTTGCTGGCGAAGCCGAAGCCGGCTACGAGCAGCATGATGATGTACTGGATGATGGTGACGCTGCTGGATGCCCAGAAGAAATCCTGTGCAGGCTCGGTGAGCGTGAGGTTACACTGCAGCATGTTGACGGCATACTTCTGGAAGGGGAAGATGGCCGAATAGTAGAGCACGCAGAGCAGAGCTACGAGCCAGAAACCGCTGGAGGTGAGAATCTGTCCGAGGTCGCTGATCTTGAAGGGATCGTCTTTCTCTTCGGCCTCGCCAGTCTGGCAGTCGAGCTTCTTATCCATGAAGAAATAGACGATGGTCATGATGAGTGCGATGCACATCAGTACGACACCAAAGGCCACGGAACGGCTGACGCTGATGCTACCGCCGAGCTTAGCAAAGAACGGTGAGAAGATCATGCATGTGGCGACACCTAGACGGGCGAGTGCCATTTCGGAACCCATGGCCAGCGCCATCTCGCGGCCCTTGAACCACTTGACGATACCACGGCTGACGGTAATTCCTGCCATTTCGCAGCCGCAGCCGAAAATCATGAATCCGCAGGCGGCGAATTTAGCCGAGGCGGGCATGCCCTGATAGAAAGGCGATACACCTAACTCGTCGAAAACGGGGATGTAGTTCAGATTCTCGGTGAACCATGTCTCGAGTGAGGTGCCCATGAATGACTCGCTGACGGCATACCACTTGATGATGGCCCCCACGAGCATCACGGCTGCCGAGAGGACGGCGGTGAAGCGGACACCCATCTTGTCGAGGATGATGCCGGCGAAGATGAGGAAGAACACGAATACGTTGAGGAATACCTCGGAGCCCTGCATGGTGCCAAATGCCGTTGAGTCCCAGCCGCGGGTCTCTTGCATCAGGTCCTTGATGGGCGAGAGAATGTCCATGAAAATGTAGCTGCAGAACATCGCTAAAGCGAGGAGCAGCAGCGCGGTCCACCGCATGCCGGCAGAGTCGCGAAGCGTTTTTTGAATTGCTTGAGTCATTATTTTATTCTTTTGTTATTTCGGTATTACGTTATAACGCTATAATGGGATTTAGTGATTTCGAATTGTTATTTCAGCCAGCGGTCGAGCCAGTCGAAGAAGGTGCGCTGCCACAGTACGCCGTTCTGGGGTTTCAAGACCCAGTGGTTCTCGTCGGGGAATACGAGGAACTCGGCGGGAATACCCTTCATGCGGGCGGCATTGAAGGCCTGCATGCCCTGGGTGTAGTTAATGCGGTAGTCCTTCTCGCCATGGATGCAGAGGATGGGCGTGTCCCACTTGTCAACAAACTGGTGGGGTGAGTTCTTGTAGGTCTTGTCGGCATTTGCCGTGCGGTCGCGGTTCCAGTAGGCATCATCGTACTCCCAGTTAGAGAACCAGTTTTCCTCGGTCTCGGTGTACATGGCCTCCAGGTTGAAGGCACCGTCGTGGGCAATGAAACACTTGAAACGCTTGTCGTGATGGCCTGCCAGATAATAGACGCTGAAACCACCGAACGAGGCACCCACGGCACCCAGGCGGTCCTTGTCAACATAAGGCAGGTTCTGGGCGGCATCGTCGATGGCAGCCAGATAGTCCTGCATGCACTGGCCTGTCCAGTCGCCGCTGATCTCCTCTAACCATTCCTGTCCGAAGCCGGGCAGGCCGTGACGGTTAGGAGCTATGATGACGTAACCCTGCGAGGCCATAATCATGAAGTTCCAACGGTAGCTCCAGAACTGGCTGACGGGACTCTGTGGACCGCCCTCGCAGAAGAGCAGGGTGGGGTACTTCTTCGTCTCGTCGAAGTTCGGCGGCAGGATAATCCATACAAGCATTTGCTTGCCGTCGGTAGTGTTGACCCAGCGCTGTTGTACGGTGGGCTTGTTGAGCTGGTCAAGTATGTGCTTGTTCTCCTCTGTCAGTTGGGCAATGACAGTCTTCTCGGGCTTCTTCAGGTTGGGTGTGACAACATAGAGGTCGGCGGGAGCCGTGTAGCAATGACGCTCCATAAGCAGTTGCTTGCCATTGTTCAACAGTTGCAGACTGCCAAAGTCTGCCCAGTTGTCGGTGAGCTGTATAACGTCGCCCTTCTTGGTGATAGCATAGAGATTCTCCGTAGCATGCCATACGCCGATGAAATAAATCATGGCATCCTTGTTGTCGCTCCACACAAAGGCATCGACG
>JAEEGG010022666.1_pt1 | contig 12336 bp, 6 predicted proteins | sample 9134161 | NCBI WGS metagenome assembly JAEEGG01 (sample SAMN16246543, study PRJNA631951) | gut metagenome | biome: gut microbiome; feature: rumen; material: CR-attached | host: Bos | place: Iran: Karaj | collected 2018-10
TTCTGGAACGGGTTCAGCGGGTCGTTGCTCTATGCCTATATCACCTATGTGGGCATGAGCATGAGTTTCACGTTCGTCAACGTGCCCTACGCTGCTCTCGGCTCTTCGCTCACCCGCGATACCGACGAGATAACTATCCTGACCAGTGTTCGTATGGTGATGGCCAATCTGGCGGGATTGATCATCAAGACCTTGCCTTTGGTCATCGTCCTCTTCGCACCCAAGGTGCTGAATCCGCAAACGGGCGAGATGGAGGCGGTCTATAATACCCCCGAGGCAGGAGGCGCGTGGTTTATCACCATGAGCATCTTCGCATTGGTGGGACTGGTGCTGCTCCTCGTCACCTTCTTCGAGAGCAAGGAGCGCATCGTGATGGACAAGAGCGAGAGTGCGCAGGTCAAGGTGAGCGACCTCTGGATGGAACTGGTTCGCAACCGTCCGCTCCGCGTGTTGTCGTTCTTCTTCGTCATCGCCTTCACCACCATGAGCATCAGCAATGCTGCCGACTCCTATTTCATGACCTTCAACATGCATGCCACGCCTCTGATGACGACGGTGTTCATGTGGCTCGGCACTATTCCGGCGTTTATCTTCATGCCGATGGTGCCTGCCATCAAGCGCAGGATTGGCAAGAACGGAATGTTCCGGTTGTTCCTCGGCATCGCCATTGTGGCCATGCAGCTCATGTACCTGATCATGTCGGTCGAGCGCCTCAAATCCATCACCCCACTGATTTTTGCGGTGCAGTTCGTGAAGAGCACGGGCGTTGTGGTGGCTACCGGCTATATGTGGGCGCTCGTGCCCGAAGTGGTGACATTCAGCGAGTATGCCTCAGGCCGTCGTGTAGCAGGCATCGTCAATGCGCTCATCTGTATCTTCATGAAGGCGGGCATGGCGCTGGGTGGCGTCATTCCCGGACTGGTACTTGCCTGGGTGGGCTTCAAGGCGGGAGAACCTGTGCAGCAACCGATGGCCGAACAGGGCATCCTCTGGCTCGTCACCCTGATTCCAGCCGTCCTGTTCGTTTTGGCCATTTTCGTGATTGGCAACTATGAACTTTCGGACGAGAAGATGGACGAACTGAATGCAGCAGTAACAAAAAGATAAAAAAGCAAGTATGTAACCAAAATTAACGATAATTATATGTGTGTCTTTTTCTTAACATGAATTATCATGAATTGACATGAATTTTTTATTTCGTAAATTGGTTCATATATAAACGTATAATGATAAGTATGTAACCAAAATTAACGGTAATTATATGTGTGTCTTTTTCTTAACATGAATTATCATGAATTGACATGAATTATAATTATGCAAGGTGGATCATATATAGACACATACTGAAAAATTAATGATAATTCGCGACAATTCGTGTTAAAAAGAAAAACAGTGTAGTTGATGCTGAATAGTTACTTAAAAAGTAAAAAATATGCAACTGACATCAAATTCCGACAAGATTACGAGAGACTATTTCGACTCCCTCCTGATTGAGACGCGCTATCTGGACGCCGTCCTCCCTTCGACCGAGATGACATTGTTCGGCGAAACTTTCCGCACTCCAATCATGACAGCAGCCCTGTCGCATCTGCACAATACGGCACAGAACGGCATGATCCTCTATGCCCAGGCAGCCGCCCAAAGCGGAGCTGTACACTGGGTGGGGATGGGCAGCGAAGAGGAACTGGAGGAGATTGTGGCTACAGGCGCCCGAACCATCAAGATCATCAAGCCCCATGCCGACAATCGTGTGGTGTTCCGTAAGATGGAACATGCCGTCAAGGTGGGCTGCATCGCTGTGGGAATGGACATCGACCACGCCTTCAACTCGCAGGGTGGCTACGACGATGTGTTCGGCCTGCCCATGAAAGCCAAATCGACCGAAGAACTGGCCGAGTTCGTGCAGGCTGCCGGCGTGCCTTTCATCGTGAAGGGCGTGCTCAGTCCACGTGATGCCGAAAAGTGCCTACAGGCGGGTTGTGCAGGCCTGGTGGTGTCGCACCATCATGGCATGATCCAATATGCCGTGCCACCGCTGATGGCTCTGCCCGACATCCTTTCCGTCGCAGGCGACAGCATTCCGGTGTTTGTCGATTGCGGCATCGAAAGCGGCATGGATGCCTACAAGTGCCTCGCCCTCGGTGCCAAGGCTGTATCGGTGGGACGTCACCTGATGCCGCTGCTCAGGGACGGGGCCGATGCCGTGGCAGGACGCATCGACGAGATGACGGCAGAACTGGCTGGTGTGATGGCTCGTACGGGTGTCAGTGGGTTGGACAAGATGGATTCGACAATCATTCATAGGAGGGCGTTCTGATGTATCTGGGCATTTCTTCATCCTTGCAGCACAGCTCATCCAAGGAGTGGGCTGCGAAGCACAAGGCCCTCGGGCTGCAGACAGTCAACTTCCCCGTCACCTGTGACGAGGATACAGCAACCATCATGGCCTATAAGCAGGCAGCCGACGAGGCAGGACTCACCATCGCCGAAGTGGGCGTCTGGCGCAACACGCTGGCTGCCAACCCTGAAGAGCGACGACGTTGGATAGACTACGCTGTCCGCCAGCTCCGCATGGCCGATGCCATTGGTGCCGCCTGTTGTGTGAATGTGGTGGGCACACCCTACGGTCCTCGCTGGGATGGTGGGTATCGCGACAACTTCAGTCGCGAACTGTGGGAGATGGCTGTCGCAATGATTCGTCAGGTCATCGACACCGCCCGTCCTCAGCATACCAAGTTCTGCATCGAATCGATGCCCTGGATGATACCCAGCAGCCCCGACGAATATCTGCGCCTGATTGAAGATGTGGATCGTACGGAGTTCGGCACCCACCTCGATGTGGTGAACATGATCACCTCTCCCCAGAGGTATTTCTTCAACGACGAATTCCTCCACGAGTGTTTCGAGAAACTCCACGGCACCATCGTGAGCTGTCACCTGAAGGACATCCTGCTGAAGCCGGAATACACGTTCCAGCTTCAGGAGTGCGCCTGCGGCGAGGGTACGCTGGACATCAATCTCTATGCCCGGTTGGCCACTGCCGAGAACCCCTGCATGCCCATGATCATCGAGCACCTGACTACCGACGAGGAGTATGTGGCGAGTGTGAAGTACGTAAGGGACAGGCTGTCCAAGGAGTAATTTCGAGAGAAGCTCCCATTGCCATTTTGCAAACAAAATAGGGATATAAAAGTAAGGTGAAAATGCAGACAACCTCGGCCCCAATGGCCTGGTTGTTTCTGCAAGAAAATGAGCAGGTCCAATACCTGCAAAAAATCGCACTTCGTGCGGAAAATCCATCCGGCCACAAATGTTTGATATGAACGAATAAATATTTTCTGCGTTAGCAATTTTCTGCTGCCATTGAGGCAGCACATTTTCCGGATTGAGAGACGGGCTATTGAAGCCCAACGTCTCCAATCCATTTTCACCTTCTTGATAATCTTTTTATATAGAAAACATTACCAAACATTTATAAAATGAAAACCAACCTTATTTTTGCAGCAATGCTGCTTTGCCTGACACCGTTTGTGGTCGAGGCACAGGGAACCGATGTGAATAGTCGCGACCTTCGCGGCAAAGTGGTTTACCAGGACGACGAAGTGGTGTTTCGCCAGCTTGACGAGCATACTTGGATCGGGAACGGACACAGGGTCTATAACGAGTCGCTCTACCTCGTTGAGGGCAATGACCGCGCACTCCTGATCGATGCAGGGACATACATCCCCGGACTCGACAAGATTGTGGCAAAAATCACTTCCAAGCCTGTCACCATGATAGCCACCCATGCCCATGGCGACCATGTGGGCGGAGTAGGTCCTTTCCCTGAGGTTTACCTCAATGCAGGCGACATGACCATCGTTCCGAACAACATGCGCAACTACGAGGGACAGATCAAGTATCTATACGATGGTGAAGTGATAGACCTTGGAGGCCGAGAGATAGAGGTCATCTTTACTCCCGGTCATACTGCCGGAAGCACCACATTCTTCGACAAGGCGAGACATTACGGATTCAGCGGCGATGCCTTTGGTTCGACCAACCTGCTGGTGTTCATCAACCTTTCGACCGAAATGTACACCGCCGAAAGGATTGAGCGCTACATGAAGCAGAACGACATCCATTTCCTCTTTCCAGGCCATTACAGCGGCGACAACCTGGAGACGCTCCAGCGTGTTATCGACATCAAGAACATGTGCCGCGAGATACTGGACGGCGAACGCAAGCCGACCAGCAGCAACGGCAACAATGGGGGCATGGACATGATGGTTGACGACAAGGGCGTCCGCATCAACTTCAGCAGCAAGACAGGGAATAAATGATTCTAAGGGATTGGATTCTAAGGGAAATTAAGGGAAATTAAGGGATTCTAAGGGATTTTAAGGGACGTATGTTTCTTGGGCCCCGAACTCTACAGGCAAAGGTATTGTCCCTTCATATCCCCAAATATCCCCAAATATCCCTTAATATCCCTAAATTTTACTCGATAAAGGCAGGTTGTCCGAAGAACCGCCAACGAGGAAGGTGATGTCGCCAGGTTCCAGGATCCAGCTCTGTGTCGGCTCATCCCAACGACAGAGGTCGGAGCGACGGATGTGGATGGTCACGACCTTGCTTTCACCCGCCTTCAGTGCTACACGACTGAAACCCTTCAGCTCCTTTATTGTGCGAACTGCATAGACCTGTGCCACCTCTTCGGCATCGCGGTCGGACGTGTTGGTGAGTGTGAAACTGACGTCGAAGCCCTCGGCAGTAGGCTTTACATTCAGGTCGCTGTAGGCGAAGGTGGCATAGGAGAGGCCGAAACCGAACGGATAGGCAGGAGCGACGTGCTTCTGGTCGTACCAACGGTATCCTACCAGATCCTGCTCGGCATAGTCGGCGATGAGCTGCTGACGGCGTTCGTTGCTGCGATTGCGGGTGATATCGACAAAGATATCGCCTTGTGCATTGTTCTCGATGTTCTGTGGATAGGTTCCCGTGGCGTAAGCCGGCACATCCTCGAGCTTCTTAGGCCAGGTCATTGGCAGTTTGCCCGATGGAGAAATCCTGCCCGTGAGGACTTCGGCAAGAGCCTGACCGCCCATCGAACCATTGAACCAGGAGGCAACGAGTGCACCCGACACCTCACTCACGGTCGTGACATCCACAGGTCCGCCAGAGACGATAATCGTCACCAACCGCTTGTTCGCCTTTGCGAGAGCTGCTGCCAGCTCGTCCTGTCCGGAGGGAAGGGTGATGGCCTTGCGGTCGGAACCCTCGGTCTCTACCTCACGGTTATCTCCGGCAAAGAAGAGGACGAGGTCGGCCTTCCGGGCAGCTTCGACGGCCTGTGCCATGAGTTCGCGATCGGCAGGCTGAACGGGGTTGAGATGCTTGTTGCGACCTTCGCGATCGAAGCTCCTGTAGCCCGGGACGTAGGTGATCTCCACCTGGTCACCCAAGATGGTCTGCAGGCCTTCGAGGGGTGTGATTTCACAACGTGTCTTCACGCCGGCCCCTACTCCACCCAGCGCCATCTTCGCGACGGCATTCTCGCCAATGACAGCGATGCGGCGGATACGCCTTGTATCAATCGGAAGCAGCCTCTTTGTGCTTTTACCTCCTGCAACGGGGTCGTTCTTCAGCAGCACGATGCTGCGACGTGCCACCTCCAGGGCGGTTGTCATCTCCTCGGCATTGCCTACAGGCCTTGTATTGGCAAAATCTTTGGCAATCGGTCTCACCATCAGACGTACGCGAAGGATTTCCCTGACACGTTGGTCGATGACCTCCTCGCTCACCTTTCCTGCCTTCACCGAGTCAAGTAGTGCCTGGCCCATATACCGGTTGCCAGGCATTTCTACGTTCATGCCTGCTGTCACGGCATCGATGGTGGAATGCACGCCACCCCAGTCGCTGATGACCATACCACGGAAGCCCCATTGCTGGCGCAGGATGGTGGTGAGCAGCGGCTCGTTCTCCGAGCACCAGCGACCGTTCACCTTGTTGTACGCTGCCATGACGCCCCATGCATCGGCCTCACGCACCGCCATCTCGAAAGGACGAAGGTACAGCTCGTGCATGGCACGGTCGGAGATGCGCACATCGACAAAGCCACGGTAGTCCTCCTGGTTGTTCAGTGCGTAGTGTTTCAGGCACACTGCCGTGCCGTCGTCCTGCACTCCCTTGGTATAGGCCACGGCGAGCATTCCGCTCAGTATCGGGTCCTCGCTCAGGTACTCATAGGTTCGTCCTCCGGTGGGGATACGCTGGATGTTGATGGCGGGACCGAGGATCATGTCCTTGCCTCGCAACCGAGCCTCACGGCTCATGCCCTGTCCGTAGGCATAGGCCCATTCGGTGCTCCACGTCGCAGCCAGTGCCGAACCTGTGGGGAAGAACGTCGCCGAGTCGGTGGTCAGGTGTGCAGAGTTCCAGGAGTGCGGTTCCATCTCTTCTCGGATACCGAAGGGACCATCGGCATATTCCATGTCGGCGATGCCCAGACGCGGGATGCCTGCCGACGAAAACATGTTCTTGCCATGGAGCATGTCGATCTTCTCTTCGAGCGTCATGCCCTTGATGATGTGGTCAATTTCCGTCTCGTGGCCGAGCAGCCTGGTCTGATGCGCTTGTGAAGGCTTTACATTAAATATCTTGACATAGGGATTGGCAAGGGTGAATGGTGCCCAGCTCTCCGAGCCTGGCTGATTGGGATTGCCGTATTTGACGAAGTTCGTCCAGCAGTCCATCACCTCGTCTGCCAATCTGTAGTCGGACTCTGTCATGGGTCTCCAGCTGCGGTCCAAGGTGTGGAACATGAACCACAGTTCGGCCGAATGGAAGGCTCCATCGTGGGTGCCTGGCAGTTTGCGGGCAAAGAGATACTGATAGGCAGGACGATGGTCGAGGGAGTCACGCAGGAAGCAGAACTCATCGATCTGCTTGCCCATCGGACGGATGTCGTCGAGCGTGCAGCCTATCATGTAGCTAGCATCGGCAAGATGCTGGTTTCTTGCTGCATCGTCGAAACTCTCGGTCAGCAGGACACCGTCGATGTGCGGACGGAACTGCCCCATGCCTTCGGCCTTGAACAGCTCAAGCAGTCGCTCGGCAGGAACGGAACGCATGGCCTTCAAGCTGTTGTAGCCGAACTTGTCCATGAATGCCTTGCCCGTCGCCTCGGCCTGCTTCTGTCCGTTTTCGGAAGGACCAGAAGCACTGATGCCGCCACCGCTCTGGATAATGGCATTCCGGATCAACCCTTTCGACAAGGGTGAAGAGACAAGGTTCTTGATGCTGGCAGCACCTGCACTCTGCCCCAGCACGGTGATGTTGTCGGGATCACCTCCAAACTGTGCGATATTGTCATGCACCCATTTCAAGGCAGCCACCTGGTCGTAGGTGCCGTAATTGCCCGAAGTCCCGTCGGCAGTTTCCGCCGACAGTTCGGGATGGGCAAGGAATCCGAAGATGCCGAGGCGATAGTTGATGGTGACGAGTATCACGCCCCGCCTGGCCCAGGCATCGCCGTCCATCGTGATCTCATGACCATAGCCGTTGAAATAGGCTCCTCCATGTACCCAGAAGGCCACAGGCAACTTGCACTGCTCATTGCCTACTGCATCGGCGGGTGTCCAGACGTTAAGGTACAGGCAGTCCTCGCTCTGCACGGTATTCTCCTTCCAATAGAATTCGTTGCCATAGAAGGTGCCGACGGCATTGCCTGGCTGCCAGCAGATGTTGCTGAAGGTGTCGGCCACCCTCACGCCTTTCCACTTCACAACGGGCTGCGGACGTTTCCATCGGAGGTCACCTACAGGAGGTGCAGCATACGGAATGCCTCGAAAAACGGTCACATCACCTGCTGCAGAAGGCACGCCCTGTATCATACCTCCTTCAACGTTGACTGTGGGGCCTTGTCCCCAGGCAAGAGCCGACATCAGGCTCAATGCCAACCATGCGAATAGTGTCTTTTTCATAGGTCTTTCTTCGAATTTATAAAAAACTACAGTTGGCTGAATTAGAAATGTCTTCGCTGCAAAGTACGTAATTTTTCCTGATATATGCAAGAAATTCGTGGTAAATCTTGCCAATGTCCTTGGAAATATGCCTCGAAGCAGTACTGTCCCCCGGATTTTTGCGCTTAAAAATATCATAATTTGAGTACAAAGGCGAAAATTACTGCACCGCTCCAGCGCGGATAACACGGATGCTGGTCCGGACAAGGGCACACAGGAATCGCAGAAAGGACTGGGAACTCCGCTATTGAATCGAGAGACGAGGATATTTTCTCCAGAATAAAAACAGAGCATTCATTTATCATTTCAAGGAAGCAAAACGGGCATTTTTGTGCTATTTTCAGCGGAAAACATCAAAAACAACCCACTTTCCGCTGAGAATAGACACTTTTTTACTATATTTGCAGCGGAAACATATAATTCAGGCAAGCTATGATTATCGGACGAGAAAAAGAAAAACGGATATTGCAGGACCTCCTCTCTATTGAGGAGCCACAATTTTGTGCGGTGTATGGACGACGTCGTGTTGGCAAGACATATCTCATCAGGGAGTCATTCAATTACCAGTTCACCTTTCAGCATGCAGGCATAGCTAATGGTACCTTGCGCCAGCAATTGACAGCGTTTCGTAATTCATTGACAGCTGCAGGCATGAAGACAGCTATTCCAAAGACTTGGATTGATGCGTTCGAACTGCTCAAGCTGCTCATCAACCAAGCTCCAGCTGGGAAGAAGGTCATCTTCATCGACGAACTGCCCTGGATGGACACCCCCAAGTCAAACCTGATAGGTGTATTGGAGAGCTTCTGGAACGGATGGGCTACCGCAAGGCCGCAAAAGGATATCATCCTTATCGTATGCGGCAGTGCAACCTCCTGGATTACAAAGAAACTGCTGAAGAACAAGGGCGGACTGCGAGGTCGATTGACCAACAGGATAAAGCTTGCACCATTCACGCTCCGCGAATGCGAACAGTTTGCCTCCGCATCGAACCTTGTGCTCGGCCGAAAGGATATCCTTGAGCTCTTTATGGCACTTGGCGGTATCCCCTATTATTGGAGTTTTCTCAAGAAGGGGTTGAGTGTTGCTCAAAACATCGATCAATTGTTCTTCGATGAGACGGCCCCTCTAAAGGATGAATTCGAAGCCCTGTATCACATCCTGTTCAGAAGGCCTGCCAACTACATCAAGGTGATTGAGTCTCTCAACCGCACGAAAGCAGGCATGACGCGTGAAGAGATACTCAAGGCCAGCGGATTGTCCGATGGAGGCACGTTCTCCACCATTCTTGAAGAACTGGAGGAATGCGGTTTCATTCGACATTATACGGACATTGACACTGTTGAGTCGAACGCCATTTTCCAACTGATCGACAATTATACGCTCTTCTATTACCATTGCATCAAAAAGAACGCTTTCAGTGATGAGCATTATTGGACCAACACCTATCTTTCAGCTGAACATAACACATGGAAAGGACTTGCCTTCGAGCGTGTGTGCCTGCTTCACATTCCTCAGATAAAACACGCTCTTGGCATTTCAGGTGTTCGAACCAACGTTTGTTCATGGGTTGCGAAAGGAGATTCCAGCCATAGAGGTGCTCAGATAGACCTGCTATTGCAAAGAGCGGATGGTTTTACCGACATCTGCGAAATCAAACACACGAAAGACTCCTTTGTCATCGACAGCAGTTATGCAAAGATCCTCGAACACAAAAGGGAAATATTCGCTAAGCTATCGAAAGACAAACAGACACAGCATATCGTCATGATAACCGTGAGTGGTGTAGCGCATAACGAATACTGGAACATAATTCAAAATGAGATCACGGTAGACGACCTGTTTGTCTAAGTCACCCACCGATTCATGACTGGCGAATGCAGAGCATGGTGAGGTCGTCGCTCTGCTCGGTGTCGCCCACGAAGTTGGCCACAGCCTGCGTCATGCTTTCGATGAGCGCACGGGGCTCCTTCGAGGAGATTTGCATCACCTCAAGGATCCGTTTCTTGCCGAACATCTGGCCTTGGGCATTTTCTGCCTCGTCGAGTCCGTCGGTATAGAGGAAGAGCGTGCTGCCCTGAGCAATGTCGGTCTCCTGGCCCTTGAATTCCCAGTCGGGCATCGCACCTATGGGCAAATTGCTATAGACGGGAAGGGGTTGTCCATCGACAAGCGGAGCCTTATGTCCGGCATTGCAGTAGCGCAGATGTCCCGTGTTGAGGTCGAGCACACCTACGAAGAAGGTGACGAAGATCGTCATGTGCGTGTTGCGGGCCAGCTTATCGTTGATGCGACTGACGATACGCACGGGGTCCGACTCATTGTCTGTCAACAGACGGAAGGCTCCGCAGAAGGTCGTCATCACCAACGCGGCAGGCACACCCTTGCCCGCTACGTCGCCGATGCAGAAGTACAGGCGGTTGTCATGCAGGACGAAATCGTAGAGGTCGCCACCTACCTCCCTGGCGGGAGTCATCGAGGCATACATATCGAGGCCTTCACGATTGGGGAAGACACTGGGCACCATCGATTTCTGGAGGTTTCGGGCAAGGCTCAGCTCGCTTTCGATGGCCGACTTCTGTGCCGTCGTCGTCTTCAGTTCTTCCATATATAGGCTGAGCGACTGCTGCATGTTGCCAAAGGAATCGCGCAAGAGGCGTATCTCGTCGTCGTGCTTGATGTCGGGCAGCGGTGCGTTGAAGTTTCCCTGGGCCACCTCTTCTGCCGAACGCGCGAAGCTGTGCAGGGGGGATGTGACCTTCCTGATCTGCAGGCGACAGAACAGGAAGATAGCCGCCAAACCGAAGAGCATGGCAGCCAGGATGATGATGTTCAGCATGCGTCCGTTCTGCTGTATCACACTCTCGGGCATCACCATCATGACGGTCCATTCTGCATGTTTGACATTGCGATAGCCAATCCTCGAAGGCACACCATCGATGATGGCAGAAACCACTCCCCGCTTACCCTCTAAGGTAATGTTTGGCTCGAGCGAATCCTTCAGCATGCGTTCCTTGTCGGGATGGATGATGTAGCGACGATTGCGGTCGATGATGCAACTGTAGGGCTGCTGCTCCCGATGCTTCCCATATTTACTGTTGGCCTGCTGGACATTCTTCACCATATCGTTCCTCAATTCCTCGAGCGACAGGTCGGCACAGAGCACGGCCACAGGGCGTCCTTCATGGTTGTGGACGGGTATGGCGTGTGTGGTCAGCAGGCGCGGCGCTGCATTGGTCGGCAGCAGCGGATCCTCGAAGTAGGGATCAACCCAGTCGGCACTATCGCTTTCAATTCGTGCGACGTACCAATCGTCGTCGAAGTAGTCGTGATAGACACCGTCGATGCGCATCACGCTTATCACATCGGCAGTATCCCTTGAGGCAAAGGGCACGAAGCAATGTCCTTTTTCGGGAAAATAGTCGGGTTCGAACAACAGTCCGCAGCTGACGATGCCAGGGTTCAGTCTGACGATACGCTCCAGATGGTCGTACAGCAGGTCAGGATCATCGATGTCGCGCTCTATCTCGTGCACGCTATTGACGTTTGCCACATACACATCCGACAGTTTGCGCTGTATCTCCCTGTACTCCCTCATCACCACAATCTGAAAGCGCTGCATGGCTTCGTCTTCCATGTACTTTCCAACAGTGAAATACACCACACTGGCAATGACAGCCATCGTTGCCAGTACCACCATCATGATGCGCAGCGTGAGTCGTTTGGAAATGGTTTTCATTTTAGTGATCGGATGAAATTGATGTTGGATTTTTGCTGCAAATATAAGTTATTTTTTTTATCATTCAAACTTTTTGAAGAAAAAAAAGATAGAACAAGAGAAAAAACGTTGACCCCACCCCGAATACACTCTCCGCTGTCGTAGAAACACAAGAAAAGCGGGCCTTGCGGATCGCTTTTCTTGAAGAGTTTTTCATCATCCTTTTGAAATCCATCTTTCGTCTTATAATAAAAAATATTTATGTCGAAAAAATTTGGAAGATCCCGCAAAACTTCTTACCTTTGCACCGTCAACCAACCAATCTGCAGCGATGAAGCGAACACTAATCTGGATAGGCGCCCTCGTGGTGGGTGCCGTGTTAGGACTGTTGGGCATCAACTGGCTCAACGAAGTGATGAACGTAGTGGCGACCATCTATACCCGTCTGTTCCAGCTGCTGGCAGTACCCACCATCGTGCTGGCAGTGATCACCACCTTTGCCACCTTCGGCTCGAAAGGCTCGGGAAGCATCTTCGTCCGCACCATCACCTATACCCTGCTCACCACCTTCGCAGCCGCCATCGTCGGAGCCTTGCTCTATCTCATCATCGCTCC
>JAEEGG010022669.1_pt1 | contig 12336 bp, 15 predicted proteins | sample 9134161 | NCBI WGS metagenome assembly JAEEGG01 (sample SAMN16246543, study PRJNA631951) | gut metagenome | biome: gut microbiome; feature: rumen; material: CR-attached | host: Bos | place: Iran: Karaj | collected 2018-10
ATAATTCAAATTACACAAATGAAAACGAGCGGTGTGAATGCGAAAGTGGTCGTTATTGTCCCGGAAATAACCAGTGCTTATCAGGTAATCGTATTTGCCCTGTAAGTTTGAGTGGTTCATCTAATGTTTCCGTATTGAATGTGGTTTTAAATAGTCTTTAACTTTTATCTTTCTGTTTTATTTGTGTCGTGATTGGGCATAAATTTCACAAAATCAGACATAGTTGTTCCTGTTGCGTTTAATACTTTTGCGATGCTGTATGTAGATGGCCAACGCGGTTGTCCATATTTGCTGAACCGTTTGCTTTTGTTAAAAGTTGTTGCATCTAATCCTGAAAATTTAGCCAAACCTGAACACGACATATTTTTAGATGCCGCCAGTTTAACAATCGCTCGCCATAGTTCATCATGTGTCATAAGTATTCCCCCCTATCTATATGAAAAACTAGAACAAAATTAACAATTCGTATTATAATTGAAATGGTTTCCTAGGACAAGCCACAATTCATTGTTTGTTTTCCTATTACATTTTTAAACCGAAAATTGTCTATTGAAAAAAATCCTAAATTATAATATAATCATAACATGTCAAAAAGGAGTCAAACATGTTTACACTTATATTTGTAATCTTGAAATTAACAAAAGTCCTGAATTGTTCATGGTGGTGGATTGTATTAACATTGTTGCTGGACGGTGGATTTTTTGGCCGTATATTGTAAATAAAATTTATTAAAATGCCCCCCGTTTGGGGGCATTTTTTTGTGTATTATCGTGTGCGATTAAATTTAAAAAACTCTGCACTTGTATTACCTGTATTTGTGGGTAATTCTTTTTTAGAATAAATAATTGTTTCTATTTGCCATTTTGGCGAATTAAAAAATGCGGATACACCCGGATAAAAGTGACAATATAAATCTGGATTTTTTCGCATATTTTCCGACAGCATCGCATCTTTTATTTGCGTCAGGTATAATATGTCAACCAAATCATTATCAAACGCATAGCGGTAAATTTGCGCGCCACCACAAATAAAGACTTTGGAATAGCCCGAACATTCTTGCAATGCCGATTCAATTGAATCGGCATAAAAAACACCATTTTGATATATGTTTTTATACTGTGCGCTGCATACAATATTAAAACGATTTGGTAATGGCACATGGGGTAAATTTTCAAATGTTGTGCGACCAAATATACATGGGTGCGGTGTAGTAATTTTCTGGAAATGATATAAATCAGACCGACAATGCCACGGCATAACACCATTCTGACCAATAACATCATATGGTCCAACGGCAACAGCGGCACAAATTATCGGTTTCTTTCCTTCCATAATATTATCATTAGCAAAAAACTATAATAAACAACAGCGAAATTTGATTTTGTAATTCTGGGTTGCTATAATGCCAACATGGCATCCAGTAAAGAATATTTAGATTTTGTATTAGAGAATTTATCATCGCTGCATGACATAACATACCGCGCGATGATGGGCGAATATATTATTTACTATCGTGGAAAAATTATCGGTGGAATCTATGATAATCGTTTACTGGTAAAGCCAATTCCCGTGGTGCGGCATATTCTGGCCGATGCGCCCACAGAGGTTCCATACCCCGGCGGCAAACCAATGATTATGATATCTGATGTTGAAAATCGCGAATTGCTGGCGACTTTGTTTAATGCGATATGGAACGAATTGTCAATAAACACGCTATCAAATCCATAAACCACGACCACAAAATAAAACCGACCATGCTTGGTCGGCATTTATTGGTGGGGTTAAAAATTAGTACGATTTTGCACATACAAAACACACCTTAATTCTTGATTTTTAGGCCATTTTATGATACAATGTTTAACAATCAAAGGCACATTTTGTGCCATTTTTTATTGCCTGCAATATCACCCACAAAATTTTGCAATTTTGCGGGGCCCGATGTGCGGGCTTTTTTTATTTAACAAAAGGAGTTTTATATGAATGATATTTGGCAAGGAGCCACTTGGAATGAAAATGGTGAATTGGTTGCAAACATATACAAAGAACCACCTAAACATACCTATAAGGAAATAGATTGCGGTGGAGAATGTGGTGGATGTGTTGCATTAATAGTTGATGGTGCAGTCGTAATGGGACCACCTTTTCATCCACATTGTGGATGCAGTTTGTCACAAAGTGATATAGACAAAGCACAAGAACAAGAATCTAATATGACATACCCTGTCGCACCAGACAGAAATACAAATCCAAAAGATGTTAAATGGCTAAAAAACGCTTTAAATAAACTTGGATTTTATAAACCTGATTTCAGAGCCGGAGAATCAAATAACAATTTAAACGAATACCCAAATCAGAATTTATTTGATGCCATCAATAAATTCCAGCGCGAACACAATTTATCGGAACACGGAAGTGTTGCCCCAGGACATCAAACAGAAGCAAAGATAAATAATGAACTGAAAAACCAAACAAAAGAACCCCAGGCAGATTTTGAATACAACGGTTCAACATTTAAGGGGAAAATAGAGCCCGACAATAATCAATATGCTGTATTTGATGGGAAATCGTTAGCAGTTTATGATAATGGCGAAAAGATCGCAGAATGGCCCGCTGTTTCTGGCAAACCAGGATACCAAAGTCCGCCGCACCAAAATAAAAAAGACACTGGTCCAATTCCAGCCGGTACATATGTTGCACGAAAAAAAGATTTTCAAAACAGAGACGATTATGGCCCTATAAAAAAATATACGTCATGGCCTGGGGGAGAACACGGATGGGGCAAACATAGAGTGTGGTTAGAACCATCTAAGGAAACAAATACTTTTGGAAGAGCCGGATTCAGTATTCACGGTGGTGCAGAACCTGGTTCAGCGGGTTGTATTGACTTAACAAGTGCAATGCCAGATTTTGCAAACTGGTTTAAAACTAATGGAAAAGATTTAATTATTAAGGTAGAATACTGAAAAGCAAAGGCACAAAATGAAAAATAAATTAAATATCGCAAACTATATTTTAACAACATGTTTATTTTGTGCTTTCTATGTTTTTACGTTTGATTTGGTCTGTATAGGCAAGATTTCAAAATTTAATCATATTTGGTTGGGTCGTTGCACGTTTACTGTTGGTAATGAATATTTAAATTGTATGATAAATTACGATGTATTCTCCTTATTGATAGTATTACCAATATTGTCTATAACATCATATTATTTATTCAAACTTTATCATAAGTATGCGTTATTTGCTCCATTTTTGGGATTTATTTTATTTGTTCTATCTATTATAACATACTGGGGATTGGTATAGATTAATGTTTGTTTTGCAACGGTAAAATCATTTAATAAATAAAAGAGAGTTTCATATCAATTTTCTGATGTTAAATTATACAGGTAATCTCCAGTTGAAAAATCGGCATTGTATGTAATTTTGGAAAAATAACGTATTTTGGCGTACCCTATATACATACAAGATATTATCACCACAAAACATCCTGAAAACGTCCCGGAAATCAGCCATATTTGAACAAATAAAAAACCGACCATACTTGGTCGGCATTTTTTGGTGGGAGTGGGTGCGCCTCGATACACAATAATAAAAATCTATAAAAACTCGTGGGAACAAAAACTCCGTTTTTATGATTTTTCTAATTGTGTATTCTCGTATTGGTGCTGCACATATATCACCCACAAAATTTTTCAAATTTTGCGGGGCCCGATGTTCGCACCGATCCACCAACCCCTACTTAGCAAAATAAAAAATGACCATAAAGGTCATTTTCTATTTTGGTGAGAGTGGGTGGATTCGCTCGCACGGCACTATGTGCCGGCTGCGCGCAACCCGTAACGATTTCACTGTATTACATTTGTGAAATCTACTTGGTTTCGAACCGGCCAACTACGTTGGCATGGTCCAAATCCATAACCCACGACCAAAAACAAAAAACCGACCTAAAAGGTCGATTTTTGTTTCTGGTGGGAGTGGGTGGATTCGAACCACCTCAGGCTTAAGCCAACAGATTTACAGTCTGCCCCGGCTCTCCAACTCCGGCGCACGCCCAGAACTTATTTTTTGGTGCGGGCAGCGGGACTCGAACCCGCACATCAAGCTTGGAAGGCTTGCGTACTAGCCCTTGTACTATGCCCGCGATAAATCCAAGAGCCATGCTATTATAACTTATTTTTTTCTGAACGCAAGCACTTATTCGCCTAATGGTTATTGCCAATGCACTTTTTCATTTTCATAATGCGGTCATAGGACTCACGAATACGCGATTTTTCAATTTTACCGTCGCGAACCAATTTTACGATGGTTTTATGGACTTCTTCGCCTTTGTTTTCATCAAAATCCAGATTATTTCCAAATACCAGCATATCATTGCCGGCATTTATCGCCATTTCTATGGCCTTTTCACGACCATATTGACCGATAATTGCGCCCATATCCATATCATCGGAAACAACAACGCCATCAAATCCCATATCGCGCGCCATTTGTATCGTTTTGGCCGACAAAGACGCGGGCAGGGTATCTATATTCTTATTCACAACATGCGCAACCATCAGCATTGTGCATGGCGATGCATTGGGCAATAATTTTTTATACGGTATTAATTCATAAATTTTGAATGTGTCGGTGACATCGGTCATACCGTCATGTGTATCGCCGGTGGCGCTGCCATGACCGGGGAAGTGCTTAAACGAACCCAAAATACCCGCGTCTTTAAGTCCGCGCGCATACGCGTCGCCATGCATTGTTACGATATTGGGATCGGCGGAAAAACTGCGTTCAAGGCCACCAATCGCAGGGGATTCGGGGTTAACATCAACATCAACAACCGGTGCAAAATTAACATTTATTCCCAGTATAGCAAGGCGTTCACCCAAATCATACGCAGTTTTATATGTTGCGTCTGGGTCGCCGGCACCCAATTGTTTCGCCGATGGAATCGGACCAAACCCATGTTTATATTTCAAACGTTGAATATTGCCACCTTCTTGATCAACCGCAACCAACAACGGTATCGGTGCCAAAGATTTCAGGTGTGTGGTCAACTTCGCAACCTGTCCCATGGTTTTAATATTGGATGAAAAGACATGGTTTTTCGCTTCTGGGATGCTCAGGCCTTTGGCGACCAATCCAGATACATCAACATCAAACAATATAACCCCACCGACGTGACCATTTTTTATCTGATTGCTAATCGCGTTAAGACCTTCGACATCTGCACCAATTCCATCGCCATGAAATCCAGTCATTATCATTTGACCAACCATCTTATCTAAACTTGGGTTGGACATCCAATGTGCCAAAATAATGCCCACACAGAACAAAATAGATAAAACAATAACACGCGTTTTTGTATTGTCCATATAATATTCTCCTCTCTACAAAATACTTTGTATCAAATTTTATCATTTTTTTCAAGTTTTTTATCTGTTGATATTCTTGACTTTTTTTTATGGTTTTACTATTCTTTTTTGCAACAGGATAGGAAAATATAACACATGTTAACACAGTTGCTTATAAATACACTTATTATTGGTTCTGGTTATGCGATTGTGGCAATGGTTTTTCGGTTACTGTATTCTGTATCACCATTTTTTAATATGGCATTGGGGGCATCGGTTGCACTGGGGGCATATTTGGGGTACGGGCTGTTGCCAATGTTTGATGTCATCGCATATCCGATTATATTGGCGGGGGTGATTTTATTCACATGGGGTCAGGAAAGATTCATATATCGCCCAATGCGTAAAATGGGTGCAAGTCCGATGGTTCTGTTGGTGGTGTCGTTGGGTGTGTACACAATATTTGAATCAGTAATTCATTTGATATTTGGACCCCAATATCAAACACTTGGGGTGGCGATGGACTTTTCATCTGTGTCATTTGGGGCAATAAATATCCCCGTTGTTCAGGTGGCAATTATTGCATTAGTCCTGATAACACTGGGACTAATATCATGGGTTTTATACAGAACTTTTTTGGGCAAAGAAATTCGTGCCATCGCGGGTGCACCAGATTTGGCATATGTAACAGGCATAAATATCGGACGTGTTGTTGTAATTGTTTCTATTATTGTGGGTGCGGTATTGGGTGCATATGGTGTATGCGTTGGATTTGATACCGGCATGGAACCAACAATGGGATTTAACATTTTATTTAAGGGAATGATAGCGGCAATTATCGGTGGACCAACTATTATTGCAGCATACCTTGGGGCCATGGTTTTGGCATTGGCAGAAAACTTAGGCGTGTGGTTCTTTGCAAGTCAATGGCGGGATTTAATTGCTTTTGTGATATTTATATTATTGTTGTGGGTGCGTCCAAATGGAATCTTTATGCGCAATCCAAAAAAAGTTTCGTGTGAAATTAAACTGACAAAAGCGAAAGGGATTAAAAAATGAAAAAATTGTTATCTGTGTTATGTATGGCATTATCGTTGGTTGCATGCGATGGTGGTAAATCTGATAAGTCGGTCGTAAAAATTGGTGTGGTTTCGTCGTTTTCGGGCAAGTTTGCCGAAAATGGTGAAAATGTAAAGGCCGCATTAGATTTGGCATTGCAAGATGTAGCACCAAAAAATGTAAAGATAAAATATATCTATGAAGATTTTGGGTATGATGCACCACGTGCCGCAACCGCGGTAAATAAATTGATAAATGTGGATAAGGTTGATGCGATTATTTCTTGGTCTGCGGTGGCGGGAAATGTTATTTCACCAATCGCGGATAAAGCCGGAATATTTCATTTCGGAATAAGCAATGATAAAAATATTGCGGTTGGAGATTATAATTTTATTCATTGGACACAATCAGAAGTTTTGGCCGACAAAATGGTTGATTTAATTGTGGCAAAGAAAGCAAAGAGCGTGGTTCTGTTTGCGGTATATCAACCCGGCCTGCAACAGACAACTGATTTTGTTGAATCAAAATTAAAAGCGCGTGGTATCAAAACAGAACGTGTCAATTTCGCAATTGATGACAAGGACTTTAATGTTATTGTTGACAAGATGAAGAAAAAGAATTTCGATGTTTGGTACACAACTGCATTGCCACCAAGTTTGGATATTTTACTTAAAACAATACTTGAAAAGAACGTGAACAAACCATTGGTTGCGATTGATTCATTCTTGTTTTCAAATATCCAAGATAAACTTAATGGGGCACAATATATCGTTACCCCCGAAGGCGATGAAAACTTACTGGCCCGTGTTACCGAAAAAACGGGTTCTAAAAATTATTTCTCGTTGGGGTACACATATGATGCGGGTTATATATTGGGAACGGTTTATTCGCAGTTATACGATGAATTAGGTCGCAAACCAACATCCGAAGAAGTTGCAAATGATATTTTGGCAACGAAAAACTTTAAAGGCTCGGTTGGAAATATATGGGTTGATGCGGACGGCGTATTTCAATCTGGGGCGGTGGTCATGGAAATCAAAGACGGCAAACCAGTTGCGATAGAAAAATAAATACAAAGGAGAAAAGAAATGAAAAAACTATTTATATCTTTATGTGCGGCATTGGCGATTGCCGGATGCGGTAAAGAAGATGAAAATACAATTAAAATTGGTGCGGTATTACCAATGACTGGATCAAATGCACAATTTGCGCAGGCAATGAAAGTTGGTATAGAAGCGGCAATTGCCGACAAAACAAATACAAAATATAAATATAAGGTTATATTTGAAGATGGCCAGCAACAGGCGGCAAAATCTGTTAGTGCCGCACAGAAATTAGTATCTGCGGATAAAGTAAAAGCATTATTCTCTCATTTGACGGCGATTGGTCGTGCAATCGCACCAATTGCAGAAGGTGTAAATATTTTGAATATAAATGCAACATTAGAAACGGAAAATGCCGAACCTATGGGAAAAACAACTTTCTTTCAGGGACCATCGGTGGAAAGTTATCACGCGACCACAATTCGTGCCATGAAGGCAAATAAAGTAAAAACCGCCGCAATCATTGCGCAAAATGTTGGGGTTGCATGTCCGGGGGCACACGTATTGGGTAACAAATTAAATGCCACTGGTATCAATGCGACGGTTGAATGTTTTAATCCCGGTGAACGTGATTTCAAAACAATCATAACAAAATATAATAATGTTGATGCGTATATGATTGCTGGATTTCCGCCGGAAACAGATATTTTGTTGCGTGCATTATATGCAACTGGGGTTGAACATAATCAAATCTATGGCCAAGGTATAGATAATGGTACAGATTTATCGTTGTACGAGGAAACAAATTGTGTCGCACCGACATCTGGGACACCGGAATTTATCACGCGTATAAGTAAAGATTATACACTTAGCAACATGAATTTAACATCTGCGGCATATGATTTATTTGTTCTAACAATTGATGCATTTGAAGCGGTTGGCCCAGACAATATGGATGCGGTTTATGACTATATTCGCCAACATGCCACACGCGAATGCATGTCGGGAACATGCAAATTGTTACCAAATGGATTTATCGTGAACGAAGCCGAATGGCGCACGTATAAAGATGGCAAACCAGTAGTGTTTGAGAAATAAAATGGAATATTTAATAAATCTTGGAATATTATTCTGTATCTATGGCGTGTTGGCACTATCACTAAACATGGTGGTGGGAATGACGGGGCTGCTGTCATTGGCGCATGCCGCTTTCTATGGAATTGGTGCATACGTAACCGCGGTCACAATGACCAGTTTAGGATTTAATTTTTTTGCGTCCGTTTTGTTGGGAATTGTAATAAATGTTTTGGTCGCAATATTTGTAGGCCAAATATTATCAAAATTCAAAACTGGTTATTACGCGATAGTGTCGGCGGGGCTTGCGATAATTGCGTATTCATTATTCTTGAACGCCAAAGGAATCACAAACGGTCCGTTGGGGATTTTTGGTGTTCCAAAGCCGACATTGTTAGGATATGCGATTGAATCAAATTCTGCATTTTTAATATTGTCGTTGGTTATTCTTGCCATAATTTTTGCAATCTATCGCTATATTGATAAATCTTCGTTTGGGCGCGGGTTAAAGGCAATTCGTGAAGATGAAGAATTAGCAACGGTTATGGGCTATTCGGTATGGAAAATGAAAAGTATTATATTTTCGTTGTCGGCGGCGATTGCCGGTATCGCGGGTGGAATGTTTGCATCATATATCGCGTTCATTGACCCCAGTACTTTTCAGGTCAAAGAAAGCATATTCCTGTTCACAATTATAATTATCGGTGGTCTTGCATCGGGTGTGGGCAGTATTGTTGGCGCGCTGATATTATTAAGTTTGCCAGAAATTTTGCGTTTTGTTGGGTTGCCATACGAAATTGCGGCACAATTACAGCAGATAATTTATGGACTAAGTTTAATTTTAATGATGGTCTATCGCCCACGTGGGTTCTTTGGAAAATACAGGATGTAAAGTGAACGGAATAAAAATAAATCATTTAACAAAAGTTTTCGGCGGTGTGCGCGCCGTTGATGATTTAAGTATATCAATCGCGGGGGGGGCGGCAACGGGGCTGATTGGGCCAAATGGTTCTGGAAAAACAACCCTGATGAATTTAATAACAGGCCTGCTTAAACCCGATTGCGGAACAATCGAAATAGATGGTGAAATTTTTGATAATATCAACCCACAAAAATTGCGCGACCTGCGAATTGCACGCACTTTCCAGGACGGTCGGTTGGTAGACCAATTATCTGTTGATGATAATTTGCTGTTGGCAATCGCAGAAAATGATACAAGAAAATCTTTGTTGCAAATAAATACTAGTTCAATGCAAGAACGTTTAGATAAAACATTAAAGAAAATTGGATTAACCGCGCATCGCGAAAAAATGGCGGAAGATTTATCATACGGTCAACGCAAATTGTTGGAAATGGGACGTGCGTTGATTCAAGATGCCGATATTTATTTGCTGGATGAACCGTTTTCTGGTCTGTTTGCACGCCAGATTGAAAATGTATTAAAACTAATTACCGATTTGAAAAAATCGGAAAAAACGATAGTTATTATTGAACATAATATGGGTTTGATAAAACAGGTCGCCGACAAATTAATTGTTTTGGATCATGGACAATTATTGGCATCAGGATCACCAAATGTAGTTTTAAAAAACAAATCTGTTCAACAAGCGTACTTAGGAGTATAACAGTGAAAAAAATATTATGTGTTTTGTGTGCAATATTAACGCTTGGGGCGTGTGATAAAAACGATTCAAATAAACAAGTAATTAAAATCGGAATGTTGTATCCGCTAAGTGGTAATGCAGCAGTTTTTGGTGATACAGCAAAGATGACGGCAAAAATGTTCTTTGAGGATTACGCAAACACAAAATATAAATACGAACTGGTGTGGGAAGATTCCCAAGCAAATCCTGCAACCGCGGTTAGTGCCGTGCGTAAATTGATAAATTATGACAATGTGGACATCGTTTTGGATATGTATTCTAGTGTTGGTTTGGCGGTATCACCAATTACAAACGAAAACAAAGTTCCACATCTAACATTTGCCCAAGACAGAAATATTTCTATCGGATTTTATAATTATCGTGTGGTTACTTCTGCAAAAAAGACTGGGGAAGGAATGTATAATGCATTGCGTCACAGAAATTTGAAAAATATAACCGCCGTTGTTGAAAATACACCAGGGACATTGTCTTTATACGATGGTTTCAAAAATATAGCCAATCAAGATAAAAACATGAAAATAACGGAAGTCATGGTCAACCCAGGTGAACGTGATTTTAATGTTATCTTGAACAAGATAAAGAAAAATTCGTCTGATATTATTGTAACTGTTTTACAGTCGCCAGAAATAGATGTATTTATGCGTCAAGCCAAGACAAACGATGTCAAAGTTCCGATTACTGGGTTGCAGTCGTTTACTATGTTAAAAGATAAATCTTTGGCGGATGGTGCCTGGTATGTAGATGTTACAATGGCGAATAAAGATTTCTTGGATAAGTATAATAAAATCAGTAAAAATGCACCGACCAATTTTGCCGAAAATTTCTATACATCATTATTGGTTGCGGTTACAAACTTTGAATCTTTTGATGCAAAACCAAGTGCCGAAGAATTTATAAATAATCTTGTGGTTGTAGATGGGGTTATATCACCAATTGGTAAATTGGTATATGATAAATCGGAACAAAATATCGATACCAATGCGAGTGTTCGCAAAGTTGAAAACGGAAACATTATCGAAATAGCCGAATAAAGGAAAATAAAATGAAAAAACTGTTTTTAGTTTTATGTATGGCTTTATCACTGGTTGCGTGCGATAAAAATGATAATCCACAAAACAAACCTGTTGTGAAAATCGGTATGATGTTGCCGTTGTCGGGTGATATGGCAAGTTATGGTGACGCGACCAAGCGTGCGATTGAAATGGTAAAAGAAGACATTAAAAACACAAAAAATCATTACGAATTTGTTCTAGAAGATTCTGGTACTGATACCGCCAAGGCGGCGACGATTATTCGTAAATTGGTGTTTACAGATAAAATAAATGCGGTTATGGGGTATATTTCGTCAACGGCTATGGTTGTGGCACCTATTGCAGAGGAAAATAAAATACCATCGTTTTGGTTTGTTTCCGCGCCAGAGGCCAGTGTAGGTGCATATAATTTCCGTTTGTATCCAGATCTTGTCACTGGGGCAGAAATGATTTCAAAAAAGATAAAATCTGAAAAGAAAAAGAGCATAGCGATTATTTATCAAAATATACCATCTATGAATTATATGGTGGCGGATATGTTGCCGGTTTATACCCAAGAATTAAAAATTGTTATGAATGAAAATTTTATACCTGATGAAAAAAATTTCTTTGCTTTGATACAAAAGATTAAATCTGCGAACCCAGATTACATAGTGTTCGAAGCAACACCGCCCGAAACAGATATATTCTTTAAACAACTGCGTGAAAACAAGGTAAATATTCCCGTTACCGGGTTCCAATTGTTGGGGATGACATCAAATCTTGAAATGTTGAACGGTATGTGGGATGTTGACACCGCCCAATCAAATCCCAGGTTTATAACAAGGTATAAACAAATGGGTGGAACGGACAATTTATTTTATGCTGATTATGTTTATACTATGTTGATGGCATTGATAAACGGGTTTGAAAATGCCAGTACTGATAATATGGACGAATTTATTGCCGCCGCCGCCGAAACAGAATCGCCGATTGGCAAACTGGAAGTCAGTGGCGATAAAGATCTAGTTATACACAATCATATTTATCAACACGTCGTGAACGGTAAAAAAGAAATTATGGAAAATAGGTGGTAAAAATGAAAAGAATCTTTCTGATTTTGTGTGCAGTATTGGCA